>VFSW01000046.1_pt1 | contig 136953 bp, 136 predicted proteins | sample 5358111 | NCBI WGS metagenome assembly VFSW01 (sample SAMN11554181, study PRJNA540505) | mine drainage metagenome | isolation source: sediment from site ElyBrook_90M | place: USA: Ely Copper Mine, Vershire, VT | collected 2017 | reverse complement strand
TACTATCGTCTCCACTGTTCCCAGCCGTGTGTTGCACAAAGACGCAAGCGCGCTTTTCGGACGCTTTGCCTCAACGGTTTGTCTTGCACCTTTTATGCCAAATCCATGAAAACCCCCGGCAAGCGAGTCGCCGGGGTTAACCAGAAGTCATCTAGACGACCATGCTCATTTGACGGGCGGAAAAATGCTTAGAATTTAGGCAAACAGGAATTGGGGGAATTCATTACAAAACAAGCCCGTAAGCGCGTTTCTTTGAAGTATCTATTTATTCTCAAAGAGAAACGAGGCTTTTGCCCTCCCCGATATCTCTTGCGCTTATGCCAACTCCTGCCAGATTATGCCCATGGAAAAAATTATGGACTACGATGTTGCAATCATCGGTGCTGGCCCGGTCGGCGGGGCACTGGCTTGTGCTCTTGCAACCGGCGGCAAGCAAGTGGCGCTGATCGATAAAGCCGCTTTGCCCCCGATGGAACATCCGCATTTTGATGGCCGGGCCTACGCGATCGCTGCCGGCTGCAAGCGGCTGCTCGATGAGACCGGGTTGTGGGATGCCCTGCCATTCACCCCCTGCCCAATTTTGAATATCAAGGTCACAGACGGTAAGCCAGGGCGCCCCCCCTCGCCGTTGAGCCTGCAATTTGACCATACGCAGGTTGGCGACGAGCCATTTGGCTGGATTATCGAAGCGCGGGCTTTGAGGATCGCGATCAATGAAAAACTGCACAGCAACCCCAACATAACGCTGTTTGCACCAGATGAAGCGAATGTCACGCGCAGTGCAGAGGGTGTAACAATCACCCTTAAAAATGGCACAAGCTTCAACGCCCAACTGGTAGTTGCCGCTGATGGCCGCAACAGCCAAATCCGGGCGCAGGCCGGTATCCCGGTGACGCGCCTGCCGTATCATCAATCCGGCGTGGTGTGTGCCATTGCGCACGAAAAGCCGCACAATGGTGTGGCGCTTGAGCATTTTCTGCCAGGCGGACCCTTTGCACAGTTGCCGATGAGCGCTTCGGCAGAACATCCACACATGTCCGCCATCGTATTCACCGACAAAACCGATATTGCCAACCGCCTGCACATATTAGACGCTGACCGTTTTACCAAGGAAGTCGCGCGCCGGTTGGGGCCGCAACTTGGCCGCATTCAACTAATTGGCAAACGCTGGACCTACCCGCTCTCGGCCATGTATGCGGCCCGCTACACCGCCACCCGGCTGGTTTTAGTGGGCGACGCCGCACATGGTGTGCACCCGATTGCAGGCCAGGGGCTTAACCTTGGGCTGCGCGATGTTCAGGCATTGGCCGATATTCTCACAGACCCCGCCGTTACAGACCTAGGTGACACAGGCTTACTGGCTGCTTATCAGGCCGCTCGCCGGCCGGCCAACATGACCATGCTGGCCGCGACTGACCTGCTGGACCGCTTATTCTCAACCAACAACCCCGCAATTCGGCTGGCACGCGACCTGGGTCTGGCCGCTGTTGAACGGATGCCGCGGCTAAAAGCCCGATTCATGCGGGCGGCGATGGGGAATTAGGCCCGCTACTTCACCGTACGGGCCAGAGGTGCGATAAATTGCGGCTCGGTATCCCAGGGAAATAATATCCAGGTATCCTGGCTGACTTCGGTGATAAATGTGTCAACCACCGGTTTGCCCGCCGGCTTGGCGTAAACTGTGGCAAAATGCGCCTTGGGCAGTAAGCTGCGCACCAGCTTCGCGGTGGTGCCGGTATCAACCAGATCATCGATGATTAAAAAGCCAGTGCCATCACCGGCAGCGGCGGGATATTTAGTGACTTGCGCCTTGCCTAAGCTCTCATCGTCATAGGTGGCGATCGAGACGCTCTCAACCAAGCGGCATTCCAACTCACGGGCGATGATGGCGGCGGGGATCAGCCCGCCGCGGGTAATGGCGACGATGCCGGCCCAGGGGCCTTTTTCGTGCAGGCGCCAGGCCAACGCCTTCGCGTCGCGGTGCAGTTGATCCCAGGTCACGATGTAATAATGTTGAGCCATTTAAACCGTAAATTGTTCTGTGATGATGCGCTCGGATAGGGCGCGGTCGGGGTCGAATAATACTGTGGCGCTAATACTGCGGTCTTCACTGACCGCCACTGAAACCACGTTGCGAACTTCGGTAAAATCCGCCACTGCCGCCACCGGGCGTTTGCCGGGCTCCAGAATTTCAAACAACACCTCCACCGTTGAAGGCAATAACGCACCACGCCAGCGGCGTGGCCGAAATGCCGAAATAGGTGTCAGCGGCAGCAAATTGGCCGAAAGCGGAATGATGGGGCCGTGTGCTGAGAGGTTATACGCGGTTGAGCCGGCAGGCGTTGAGATCAGCACGCCGTCGCAGATCAATTCCGCCAAACGCTCGCGCTGATCCACCGTGATGCGGATTTTCGCCGCCTGGCGGAGTTGCCGTAGCAAGCTCACTTCATTCAACGCCAGCGCCTCCTCGACCACACCCGAGGCGGTGATGGCGTGCATCCGCAGCGGGTGCAGAATGCTGGCCTGAGCGCGCGCCAGCCGGTCCCATAAGTTCGCTTCAGAAAATTCATTCATCAGGAAGCCGACCGAACCGCAATTCATGCCGTACACCTGCTTGTTGGTGCCCAGTACCCGATGCAGACACTCCAGCATCAACCCGTCGCCACCCAGGGCGACAATAATATCAGAGGTTTCGGGCGTGGTGTCGCCATAGACATTGGTGAGCCGATGGCGGGCGGCGATGGCGATTTCAGTTTGCGCGGCGACGAAGGCAACCGTTGTCACGCTAATTTCCGATGCTGCATCATCGGCATGTCGGTTCGCACGCGCTCCATAAACCCTTTGTCGATGCTGGCGGTGGCCCAGCCCAGACCGTCGGAGGCTTTCGCAATGATATGTCCCCACGGGTCGGCAATGAGCGAATGGCCGAAGGTGTAGCGCGCCTCACCGGTGGCCTCATGGTGCGCCCCGGTGCAAGCGGGAGCGGCAATCCAACACTGGGTTTCAATCGCACGGGCCCGCAGCAAAACCTCCCAATGGTCCTTGCCGGTTTGCAAGGTAAAGGCGGCGGGAAGCAAGATCAATTCAGCGCCTTGTCGGCGCAGCGCCAAAAATATTTCGGCAAACCGCAAATCGTAACAAATGGCCAGACCAACTTTAAACCCGCCGATGTTCACCAGCACGATTTTGTCGCCCGCGCCGTACGTGGCGCTTTCCTGGTAACCCTGGCCATCAGGGGTAGTGATGTCGAACAAATGGATTTTACGATAACGGGCAAGTTCGGTCCCGTCGGGCCCAAAGACCACCGTTGTGTTATACAGCCGCTCGCCGTCAAGTTCGCCTAGTGAACCACCATGCAGGGTGATTTTATGAGACAGCGCCATCTGGCGCAGGCTTTCATACGCCTCACCACCCTCACCACCTGCCCCAGCAACTGGCAGCACCTCGGCGGCGGCGAATTTCTCGGCGCGTGTACCGCCCAGGCAGGTCCAAATTTCGGGCAATGCGACGAGGTCCGGCCGGTCGGCGGCTACGGCGCGCGCGATCAGCGCGCGAGCCTGCGCTATATTGGCAGCTTTGTCGGCGCCGGGCGACATTTGAACAACACTAATCCGCATGATGACAACCCAAGATGTTGATATCAGACTAATGGTAAGGCGAAACGCCCTAGCGGCCAAGGGCTGCCGCCACCGGCGGCTTCATGTGCCCTCCGGGCCGCTATATATTTTACGGATGATGTAAGCGGGTCGCTGTTTCGTCTCGACATAAATCCGGCCGATATATTCGCCAAGCAGGCCAATACTTATAAGTTGAATACTGCCAAAAAATAGCACCGCCACAAGCAATGAGGCGTAGCCGGGAACATCAATGCCAAAAAATACGGTACGAAGAACGATATAAAAGCCATAGGCAAAAGTGGCTATGGCGCTGATACCTCCCAGGTATGTCCAGACCTTTAATGGCGCCGTACTGAAACTGGTAAAGCCTTCAAGTGCAAAATTCCATAATGCAAAGCCCGAGAATTTCGTGGCCCCTGAAGCCCGCTCGGCCCGCGCGTAGTCGATGGTCACGGTGCGAAACCCAACCCAGGCGAACAAGCCTTTCATGAACCGCTGGCGCTCCGGAAGCCGCTTGAGCGCATTGACAACAGCGCGGTCCATCAGCCTGAAATCTCCAACATTCTCGGGGATTTTTATCTTCGAGAGACGATTATGCAATCGGTAAAACAAGGTGGCTGTTTGGCGTTTCATCAGGCTGTCGTGCGAGCGATCAACCCGGCGTGCCTGCACAACTTCCGCGCCGGCTTGCCAGGCTTCGATCATAACGCTGATCAAGCTGGGAGGGTCCTGCAAATCAGCGTCGAGCGGGATCACCGCATCCCCCCGCGCTGCATCCAACCCGGCTGTTAAAGCCGCCTCCTTCCCGAAATTACGAGACAATTCGACGATTTTCATGCGCGGATCGTGGGCGGCCAAGGCCAGTAAGGCAGCTAACGTGCCATCGGCACTACCATCATCAACGCAAAGTATTTCCCAGTTGATACCAGCAACCGATCGAAGGCTTGCGTCGAGCACGGTATAAAAAGTTGCAATCCCGGCTTCCTCATTGAAGCATGGAACAACGATGGAAACCAATGGCATCACTTGCAACATATCCTTCAGGTTTTTGGTGGCACAGTGACGATGGTCACATCATCGATTTTTTTCGTAGGCCAATTCAGTTTGGTAAGGCCCACCGCAACATCAGGAGGTGTTCCCGGTGCTACAACTATATATTGCGTTCTCGTCTGCCAGCAATATGATTTTAGTGCGTCCAGGTGATCGGTATGCATACCCAACAAATAAAAATCCTGTACTGCCTGATCAGGCTGCATGGGCCCCGGTGCGAAGCCCAGATATCCGCCAGTTTGATGAAACGCAAAATCACTCTCTGCCTGCCAGTAGGAGGACGGCCCGTTAATTCCCGACGGGATAATGAGAATTTGGGCATCCGGCCCTAGCGCCGCGATGACACGGCCAGGTTTAAAAAAATTTACTTCCGGAATATCAATCCATGAATGATAGCTTGGCAGCAGGGCAAGGCACGCCAGTAGCCCCATGAAAATTATCCAACTTTGTCTGCCTGTACGTAGGCTCCGGGCTATCCACATGGCGGCAATCAGCGCAACCGTTAGCGATACGAACAGCGAAAACCGACACGGTAGGGCCGATGACAACAACGGCAGTTTCATGATCAGTGCCCAGGGTAGGCCGAGTGTTGTGTAAACACCGCCGACCCAAAGCTGCGGCCCAAAGCTGAATAATATAAAACTTGTCAGCGTTACAAACAAAAAGCGCGGTAGGCCGATGGCCATGTTTTTTCTGAAAAACAAATAGAGGATGATCAATAGCGGTAAACCGATATAGCCATCCTGCTCCTGAAAATCCTCGAAATAATGTTTAGATAGCCATGGAAACCAGGAGCCTCCGATGAGGTTGATGTGACCGGGCATAAATATATTTAAAAAGTCAATCGTAAAATAATACGGCCAGGCGTCGGGTAGATGCACATAAGACAGGTGGCTCAGCATCGAGACCAGAAATGGCGATACTAAAATGGTTACCAAAGGAGCTGCTGTCAGGGCATCAATAAACAGACGCCGCAATTTTGCGCGTTGCTCAGCCAGATACAGCATGGCGAATAACCAAGCGACGCCACCAAATATGAATATCAGAGCAAAAATCTCGATCGAGATAAAAAACTGCGCTGCTAAAATAAGCCCCGCGAGCAATGCTACCTGCCAGCGTTTTAATTCATCACGCAGACGCATAATAATAACAAGTAGCAAGGCCGGGATAAACGCGGTGAAATTCAAATTCAGCGCGGCGGTTTCCTGCGCCATTTCATAGGTAGAAAAGCCGAAGAGATAACCGCCGAACAATGCGGCCAGCGGGCTTTGGGTAGTTTTCAGACATAAAAAATAGGCCATCCAGGCGGACAGTATCGGCGCACAAATGATAAAGACATTATAGGTGAAAACTGGGCCGAATAGCAGCGTTAACGGGCTGCCCAGGATCGCCAGCAGGGGGATCGAGGTGATCCAACCCAGATAAACGCCCAGAGGCTCCCAAAGTAAATCTGTGTGGAGCAAATTCTGGTGATGCGCGATCGCCCACGGCCACCAGGCGAAATCCCAGATGAAAATGAAAGGGTCTGAGCCTGAGCCAGAAATTTTAGTGAAAAGTGACTCACCATGGTCGATGTAGATAATAGCACACGCGGCATAGATCAGCAGCGCCGCGATATGCCAAAGCCAGCGCCGATCAGACACTGGGATCATTCAACCCCGTAGCCCGGATGCGCGCCGCTTCCTCATCCCAGCCGGGGCGCTCCTTCACACGCAAAAATAAATGGGTTTTGCGCTCCAGCAGCGCGCTCAACTCCCGTCGGGCACGCGCGCCGATATCACGAATCCGCGCACCACCGGCACCAATCAAAATTGCTTTATGCCCTGCCCGCGCCACATAAATAACCGCTTCGATCCGCGCCGAGCCATCTTTTTGCTCAACAAAACTCTCCGTCTCAACGGTGGTACCGTAAGGCACCTCATCGCGGGTCTGCAAAAATATCTGCTCGCGTACAATTTCGGCAGCCAGCAGGCGGTCCGGCAAATCTGTCAGATCATCTTCCGGGTACAAATACGGACCTAGCGGAACCGTCGCGGCGCAAAAATCCAGCAATGCCTCGATACCATCGCCGTTGGCAGCACTCACCATGAACACCTGCTCGAAATTTGTCAGCTTTGCCAAAGCCTCTGCCAACGGCAGCAGGTTTGGCCGCTCGACGAGATCAGTTTTGTTCAACACCAGGCTGATGCGCCGCCCCGTGGACCCCAGGCGTTCAGCAATATCCTGCACCGCTTTGGTCATGCCGGACTTGGAATCCACAATCAGCAGCGCGTGATCCGCCTCATCCGCACCACCCCAGGCCGCCGCCACCATGGCGCGGTCCAGCCGGCGTTTGGGGGAAAAAATGCCCGGCGTGTCCACCAGCAACACCTGCGCGGTGCCGCGCATGAGGATGCCCAGCACCCGGGCCCGCGTGGTTTGCGCCTTCGGCGTCACGATCGAGAGTTTCGCGCCGGTCAAACGGTTCAGAAGCGTGGATTTGCCGGCGTTGGGTGCGCCGATGATGGCGATAAACCCACAGCGCGTGATCTCGTTCATGGTGGTAAAATTCCTAATAAGGCCGTGGCAGCTTCCTGCTCGGCCGCACGTTTTGAGCCCGCCGCACCGGTGGCGCTGGCGTCTCCCACCATCACCCTGATGATAAAACTAGGGGCGTGAGATGGGCCGGTTTGTTCGAGAACTTCGTAGGCGGGCAGCGCCAAAGCGCGCTTGAGCGCCCATTCCTGCAGAGCGGTTTTGGGGTCTTTTGGCGGCAGAAATTGCTTGTCCACCACATCGGCCATCACCCGGCGGACGAAGTCCCGCGCGACCCCCAGACCCCCATCGAGATAAAGTGCCCCGATTAAGGCTTCCAGCGCATCGGCCAGCACGGTTGAGCGTTCGCGCACCCCGCGTTTGGATTCGCCGGGCGCCACCGCGAGCAACGCGGCGAGGCCGTGGGTTTCTGCGATCACCGTGAGCGCAGGGCGCGATACCAAAGCGGCTAAACGTGGGCCTAAAGCGCCTTCACGCTCCTGTGGAAAACGCTCGATCAGCCATTCCGCGACAATGAGCCCCAATACCCGGTCGCCGATGAACTCCAGACGCTCGTTCGAACCATGGCCCTTAGCGCCCGCCGCCGAGCGGTGGGTGAGCGCTTCAGTGAGTAATTTCGGTTGGGCAAACTTATGCCCCAACAAAATCTCCGCCACATCGTCGCCAGATTTTGCTGGTGCGCGCTTCATGAAATCGTATGAAACAGCCGGTCCCAACGGATCTCAAACGGCCAATCCCAGAATTCATACCAGGGGTTTTGTAAATCGATCGAGAAGAAAATAACCGTGGCTGGCCCGAGCGCATTTTCAATCGGAACATAGCCCACGTCGTCCAGCACGCGGGAATCCAGGCTGTTGTCGCGGCTGTCACCCATCATGAACATATCGCCGGGGGGTACGGTATAAACCTGCGTATTATTGAAAAAACCTTGGTCAGTGGCTTTCAGAATTGAATGGACCTTGCCGCCCGGCAAGGTCTCAGTGTAACGGCGCATCACCACCGGGCCACCGCCGCTGGTATCGGTGTAGTCACCATCGTCGGTGCGGGGCACTTCCTGACCGTTGATATAAAGCTGCCCTTGCGTCACCTGAATGGTGTCACCGGGTAAACCAATCACCCGCTTGACGTAATCAACCGAGGTATCGCGCGGCAGGCGGAACACCACCACGTCGCCACGCTTGGGGCTCCAATGGGGAATTCGCCCTGAAAACAGCGGCGGGGAAAAAGGCAAGGAAAAATGCGAATACCCATAGGCAAATTTTTCCACAAACACGTAGTCACCCACCAGTAATGTGGGCACCATGCTGCCCGAGGGGATGAAAAACGGCTCAAACAGGAAGGTTCTGATCACCACGGCGATCAGGCCCGCATATATGATGGTTTTTACATTATCGACCAAGGTCGAATGTTGCTGCGGACGTTTCACCAGGTTGGCCTTGTTAATAATAATTGTTCATGAGTCACGGGCGCCTGCCCGTCGGGCAGTCAACGGCATCAAGCCCGGTGCTTGCGGCTTGTCAAGAAATGGGTGCACAGAGGGCCCGGATTTGCTTTCTAGCCGAGGACTAACCATGCCGATGAACACAAGCATCAAACGCACTTTGCTGGCCACCATCGCCATTGGCGCTACCATCGCCGCCCCTTTTTCAGCCCAAGCCGCTAAAATGCACGCCAAACCCCATGCCGCCGTTAGCGCAACCAAGGGTGCCGGGGGGGCTGACCCCGAAAAAGCGACAGCCACGCCGATGCCGACCGGGCCGGTGCCGGTGCCGGATTCGCCGACCGCTGACAAAAACACCCCCGCCCCGCCAACCCTGCCGGACATGACCTCATACGTCCTGATGGACGCCACGACCGGCGCCATTCTGGCCGAAGCGGCGCCAAATTTGCAGGTAGCCCCGGCCAGCCTGACCAAGCTGATGACCGCCCACATCACCTACCAGGCCCTGCATCACGGCAGCCTGAAACTGGACCAGACCGTGCCGGTCAGCCCCGCCGCCTGGCACGCCGGTGGATCTCGGATGTTTATCGACACGACCTCAGTTGTGACCGTGGACCAGTTGTTGCACGGGCTGATTATTGATTCGGGCAACGATGCAGCAACCGCGCTGGCCGAGCAGATTGCCGGCAGCCAGGGCACTTTTGTGCAGATGATGACCAAGGACGCGGCTGATTTAGGGCTGACCAACACGGTCTATACCAACCCCACCGGCCTGCCCGACCCGGCGATGCATACCACAGCCATGGATGTCGCCAAACTCAGCCGCATTATTTTGCAGGATGAACCGGAATTTCTCGATATCTCAAAGCAGCAAAGCTACAGTTTCAATAACATCACCCAGGCGAGCTGGAACCCGGTTTTGGCGCATGATCCCACCGTGGATGGCATGAAAACCGGCCTGACCGATGAATCCGGCCACTGCATCGACGCTACCGCCGTTCGTGGCGGTCGCCGGTTGATCGCAGTGGTGATGGGCGGACCAACCTGGCACGACAGCACAGCCGCGATTGAATCAATCCTCAATTACGGTGAGAAATTCTTCACCGACGTAACCCTCGCCAGTCCCGGAACCCAGATTGATACCCTGCAAAGCGCCGCATTGGATGCCGGGCAGGTGGCGGTGGGTGTTGCCCAGGCCAGTGTTATCACCCTGCCGACGGATGCTGCCGGGCATGTCCAGCACGCGGTGACCTACACGACCGATGTCAGCAACGGCGTGACCAAGGGTGAGGTGCTCGGAACCATCAATTACACGCTGGATGGCAAAACCATCGCCACCCTGCCTGCCGTTGCGCTGGCCGATGCCCCGGCCGCCAGCTGGTCCACCAAACTTTCCCGCGCTATCAAAAAAATGCTGTGAGCCAATAACATGACCGAAAACACGCCAGAAAACGCCGAAACACCGCCGGATCACCTCTCGATCGACCCCAAAAGCCCTTTTTTCAACGAGGCCATTCTGGAACGTGGCATCGGCATCCGGTTCAACGGGGTCGAAAAAACCAACGTTGAGGAATATAACGTCATGGAAGGCTGGGTTCGGGTCAGTCTTGGTAAATCGGTTGACAGAAAGGGCAACCCGATGACCATGAAGCTGAAGGGGGTGGTTGAACCTTACTTTCGCGATACCGCCGGTTAGCTCTGGAAATATTCGCTGCGAAGCTGGTTCAGCCGCGCCAAGGTTGCCGCGACGCTGGGCTGCATCTCGAACATCTCCAGCACATTAGGCCGCGCGAAGCCGCGTTCCACCGCTTGTGTGATCATTGCAAGGAAGGGTTGCGCCCAGCCGAGCACGTCGCACAGGATAATTGGCTTATTGTGCCGCCCGAGCTGTTTCCAGGTGAGTATCTCAAAAGTTTCATCATAGGTACCAAGCCCACCCGGCAGCACCACGAAAGCATCACCCAAGGCGAACAGGCGGCGTTTGCGGGTGTGCATCGAATCAGTGACGATCAGCTCAGACAGGCCATGGAATTCAACTTCACGCTGCCGCAGAAAATCCGGGATAATGCCCGTTACATGGGCGCCCGCCGCCAGCGCAGCACTGGCAGTGATCCCCATAAGACCAACATTACCGCCACCAAACACCAAGTTCATGCCATGTCTAGCTAGCCCTTCGCCCAATTCTTTGGCATTGGCAGCGTACAAGGGGTCGACACCAGCGGAAGACCCGCAGAAAACAGTGACAGAATAACTACTCATGACAACTTCATTCATCGGTTCGCTTTCGCAGTTCGCCGCTTCGTGGCAGGCTGACGTTAATGTGGCAAGCAAGGTTGGGATTCGACATGGCTCAGGACGCGCGTTCTAAAACAGGTATCGTCATCCTTATATTGGTGGCGCTGGGTGCCGTGGGTGGCCTGTATTACCTTGGCTCGAAACCTACCCTGCAACCAACCGCCAAAGCTCCTCCCCCAGCCCCCGCAGCGGTGGCGGCAGCACCTGCCCCGGTGGCTCCGGAATTTGACGTGGTACGCGTGGATTCTTCGGGGAATACCGTGATCGCCGGACGGGCAGAGCCTGGCGCCGAGGTGACTGTGAAAAGTGGCGATAATGTTATCGGGACCGCCACTGCCGATGCGCACGGGGCGTTCGCCTTCGTGCTGCAAAGCCCGCTCGCCCCAGGGCCTCAGCAGTTATCACTCTCTGAAAAACTGCCGAACGGCCAGATTGTTCCCGGCACTGTCAGCGCCTCGGTGGATGTGGCCAATGGTCCCAATGGTCAGACACTCACCGTGCTCTCCGGCCCAAGCGGCTCGAAAGTGGTCTCTGGTCAGGGGCCGCAGGCAGGCACACTGGGGATCGGCACAGTGGATTATGACGCCGAGGGCCATGCCATATTCTCGGGCACTGCCCCGGCGGGCGATCAGGTTGCGTTGTCGCTGGATGGTGTGCCGCTTGGCTACGCCACCACCGGGGCCGACGGCACATGGCATATATCGGCGCAAGTTCCGGCGACCAGCGGAACGCTTACAGTGGTGGACAAAAACGTCATTGTCAGAGCACCGTTCGCGCTGGAAACCCTGGCCAATGCCGTAGCCAATGGACATATCGTCATCGCGCCGGGAGACAATTTATGGGTGATTGCCCGCCATGTTTATGGCCATGGCAACATGTACACCCTCATTTACAAAGCGAATTCGCAGCAAATCCGGGACCCGAACCTGATCTATCCGGGCCAGGCATTCGCGCTTCCGCAGCCAAAAGGTTAATGAGTAACTATGGATATTTTTGAGAGCATCAAATCAGCCTTCGCGCCGCCGCATAAAGCCGGGTACCCGTTTATCGCGGGTGGCATTGCGGTGGCATGTCTAGGGCTGCTTTTTTGGCATCCGCTGGCTTGGGCAGGGCTGATTTTTGCGCTGTTCTGCCTGTATTTTTTCCGCGACCCGGAACGCGTGGCGCCACCGCGCGGCAACGTATTTTTGGCCCCGGCGGACGGGCTGGTGGTGAGCATTGAACAAGCTGTGCCGCCGGTTGAGCTTGGGCTCGGTGAAATTTTGCGCCCCCGCGTGGCGATTTTTCTCTCGGTGCTGGATGTTCATGTGAACCGTGCCCCGATCGCCGGAACCGTCACGCGCATTGCCTATCGCGCCGGCAAGTTCCTCAACGCAGCTGAGGACAAAGCCTCCGACGACAACGAACGCAACGCCCTGGCGATGAAGCTGCCGTCTGGCCATGAGATTGCGGTAGTGCAGATCGCCGGGCTGATCGCGCGGCGGATTTTGTGCGACGTGAAGGAAGGCCAGAGCCTGGCTGCGGGTGAGCGGTTCGGGATCATTCGCTTTGGCAGCCGCACCGATTTGTATTTGCCCGAAGGCACCGTGCCGTTGGTGGCAGTGGGCCAGCGGATGATCGGCGGCGAAACCGTCATCGCTGAGTTGCCCCCGGCCGCATGAGACTGGCTCCATGAGCAACACCATGCGCCGCCGCCCACCTCGCCGCCCCCGCCTCACCGGCCAGAGCTTCAACCGGATGCTGCCCAACCTGATGACCCTGATGGGGTTATGTATCGGGCTATCATCGGTGCGGCTGGCGATGGATGGCAAGTTTGGCAGTGCGGTGATCGCGATTGCGGTGTCAGGGGTCATTGATGGGCTGGATGGCCGGCTGGCGCGGTTGCTCAAAGCCACGTCGCGCTTCGGCGCTGAATTCGACAGCCTGGCGGATTTTCTGTGCTTTGGCGTGGCCCCCGGGTTCGTGCTTTACATGTGGTCGTTGCAGGATTGGGGGGCGATCGGGTTTTTGCCGACCCTGATGTATGTCTCGGCCATGGCGCTGCGGCTGGCGCGCTTTAACGCGGCATTGGAAACCGCACCGCCGGCGGCCTTTGCCTATAATTTCTTCACCGGCGTCCCGGCGCCGGCGGGGGCGATATTGGCGTTGTTTCCGCTCTTTGTCGGGCTGGAGGCGGATAAAGCCCATTGGATATGGCTACGCGATGCCGTTGCATTTCCGCTGTTTTCCGGCGGCATTCTGGTGGCGGTGGCGCTGCTGTGTGTTTCCACCCTGCCGGTGTGGAGCTTCAAAAACTTCAAGGTACCCACCGCCAGCGTGCTGCCGTTATTGCTGGGGGTGGTGATTTTCGTCGCCGTTTTGATCGCCGACCCCTACGCGGCGGGCGCGTTGGTGGGCATTATGTACGTAGCGATGCTGCCGTTCAGCCGCCGAAGTTACAAAAAGCTGGCGGCTGAGGCGGAAGAACGGCGGCACCATGAGGATACAACACGCACGGAACAGGCCCTATAAACGGTAGCGGGCAGCGCTCAGCACGTCGTTCACCACAGCATCCCGCACCACGGCTTCACCTTCCGGTGAGGCCAGCACCACCACGCGCTTGAAAAACGGCGCTTTGCCAGTAGCGCGGGCACGGAACATGGCGGTCAGGGCGTCGGCCACCGGGCTGCGCGGCGTGCAGCAAGTGCAGCCAATGATATGCCCTGGCTTACCTCGTGCGAAGGTGATTGCGTAGTTGCCTGATGGGGGTTCATGGCCAGCTTCCGCCAAAATAGCATCGGTGGCACGCGGCGAACCACCCATCACAATCTCAATACGCATATCTGTCGAACTGGTCATTCTCTGGACATAGGGCGTTTCCGGTGTATCTGACAGGCATGACCAAGCCACATCTTCTTGAAGCTCTGCAACACCATGTTCTGTTATGTGACGGCGGCATGGGCTCGCGCGTCCAGGCACTCACGCTCGATGTTGAGAAAGACTATTGGGATAAGGAAAACTGCACGGAAGTGCTGAATCTTTCCCGCCCTGATCTCGTGCGTGACATCCACCGCGGCTATTTCGCCGCCGGGTCAGACATGGTGCAGACCAACAGCTTTGGCGGCTCGCCGATCACTTTGGCGGAGTTCGACCTCCAGGACCGCCATTTCGAGATCAATAAAATCGCCGGGGAACTGGCCCGCGAAGCGGCTGAGAGTTTCACCGATGGGCGGGTTCGCTATGTGGTGGGCTCCATCGGGCCGGGCACCAAGCTGCCGAGCCTGGGGAATATTGCCTATGACCCGCTGGAATTTGCGCTGTATCAACAGTCGCAAGGCCTCATCGCGGGCGGCGTGGATGCGATTCTCATTGAGACCTGTCAGGACACCTTGCAGATTAAAGCGGCGGTGAACGGCGCGAAGCGGGCGCGGCTTGAGGCGAAGTCGGATATTCCGATTTTCGTGCAGGTGACCGTTGAAACTACCGGCACCTTGCTGGTAGGGCCGGATATTGCCGCCGCCTCAACCGTCATCCACGCACTCGATGTGCCGATGATCGGGCTGAACTGCGCCACCGGACCGCAGGAAATGGCTGAGCATGTGCGCTACCTGTCCCAAAATTGGCCCGGCCTGATTTCGGTGCAGCCGAACGCTGGACTGCCGGAGCTGGTGGACGGCAAAACCCACTACCCGCTGGCCGGGCCGGAAATGGCAAGCTGGGTGGAACGCTTCGTGGTGGAAGATGGGGTCAACCTGATTGGCGGCTGTTGCGGGACCTCCATCCCGCATATCGAGGCGCTGGATGCGATGCTGAAACGCTTGGGCCAACCCCGCCCGGAGCCAGTGTTGCGCAAGCCCCTCTGGGTGCCATCGGTCGCCAGCCTGTATGGCGCGACGCCGCTGCGGCAGGAAAACAGCTATTTCTCCATCGGCGAGCGCTGCAACGCCAATGGCTCGAAAAAATGGCGCGAGTTGCAGGAGGCCGGCGATTGGGATGGCTGTGTGGCGGTGGGCCGCGAACAGGTGGCGGAATTTTCCAATGCGCTGGATATTTGCACCGCCTTTGTAGGCCGCAATGAAGTGGCCGAGATGAACGAGGTGATTACTCGCTTCACCTCATCGGTGAATGCGCCTTTGGTGATCGATTCCACCGAAACCAACGTCATCGAGGCGGCGCTGAAACTGCATGGCGGCAAGCCGATTATTAACTCGATCAATTTCGAAGATGGTGAACACGCGGCCACCGAACGTTTGATTCTGGCGAAGAAATTTGGCGCCGCGGTGATAGCGCTCACCATTGATGAAGTGGGCATGGCGAAGGAGCCTGCCGACAAGCTGCGCATCGCCCGCCGACTGGTGGAGTTTGCCTGCCATAAGCACGGCCTGGCGCAATCAGATTTATTGATCGACCCGCTGACCTTCACCATTGCCACCGGCAATGAGGATGATCGTAAATTGGGGCAATGGACGTTGGAGGGCATCAAGGCCATCCACGATGAATTTCCCGATATTCAAATTATTCTTGGTTTGTCCAACATCTCCTTCGGGTTAAACCCCGCTGCCCGCGCCGTGCTGAACTCGGTGTTCCTGGATTTGGCGGTGAAGGCCGGCATGACCGGGGCGATTGTGCATGTCTCGAAAATCCGGCCCTTGCATTTGATTGCGGCTGAGGAAGTAAAAGTGTGCGAGGATTTGATCTTTGACCGCCGCACCGAAGATTACGATCCGCTGCAAAAGCTGCTGGAAATCTTCGCCGACCGTAAACTGGCCGATGCGACCAAGAAAAAACGCTCGGAGACGGTTGAAGGCCGGTTGAAGGACCGGATTGTGGATGGCGACCGTAAAGGTTTGTCGGATGAGTTGGACGAGGCGCTGAAAACCCTCAAGCCGCTTGAGATCATCAACAACGTGCTGCTGGACGGCATGAAAGTGGTAGGCGAGTTGTTTGGCGCGGGCAAAATGCAATTACCGTTTGTACTGCAATCGGCTGAGACGATGAAAGCTGCCGTGGCGTATCTGGAGCCGATGATGGAGCGCGTGGCCGGTGAGGAGCGCGGGATTATCGTGCTCGCCACCGTGAAGGGCGATGTGCATGATATCGGCAAAAACCTCGTCGATATCATCCTGACCAATAACGGCTATAAGGTGGTCAATCTCGGCATCAAGGTGCCGTTGGCGGATATGGTGGTGGCGGCCAAGGAACACCGGGCGCACGCCATTGGCATGTCCGGCCTGCTGGTAAAATCCACCGTGGTGATGCGCGAGAACCTCGAGGAAATGTCCCGCCAGGGGCTGACGATTCCGGTGATGCTGGGCGGTGCCGCGCTGACGCGCAACTATGTGGAAGATAATTGCGTAGCGGCCTATGCCTCGGGCCGCGTGGCCTATGCGCGCGATGCGTTCGATGGGCTGCATCTGATGGACAAGGTCACCGGGAATGCGTTCGATGATTATCTGGCCGTCATCCAGTCAAAGCGCAAAGGAAAATCCAAAAACACCAAGCGCCAGCTTGGCACCGCTGATGTGGCGGCCTTCCAGCCGGTGGATGTGAAGGCAGTCCAGGCGCGCCGCCGGCGTTTGACACAATCAGAACCAGCCATCACGCCGCCGTTCTGGGGCGCTAAAATATTAGAGGCCCCCACCAAGGCCATCGTGCCATTCATCAATGAGCGTTCGTTGTTTCAGTTTCAGTGGGGCTTTCGCAAGCAGGGCAAGTCGCTGGATGATTTCCTGGGTTGGGCGCGGCAGGAATTGCGCCCGGTGATGAAACGGATGCTGGATTTATGTGAGGCCGACAAAATCCTCAAACCGCAGGCCGCCTATGGCTATTGGAAGGCCGCCGGTCAGGGCAATGATTTAATTCTGTTCGCCGAAGATGGCGCGACCGAAGTGGCCCGCTTTGCCCTGCCTCGCCAACCGAAGGATGACGGCGAATGCATCGCCGATTTCTTCCGCGATGTGAATGATGAGCAGCGCGACGTGATCGGGCTGCAAGTGGTCACGGTTGGTCAGCGAGCCTCGGAAGTGGCGCGGGAATGGTTCGAGGAAAACCGCTATCAGGATTATTTGTATCTGCACGGCATTTCAGTGGAAATGGCGGAAGCCTTGGCCGAATACACCCATAAGCGCATTCGTGCCGAGTTGGGCTTTGCCGCTGAGGATGACCGCGACATGGAGAAAATGCTCGGCCAGTCCTATCGCGGCTCGCGCTATTCGTTTGGCTACCCAGCCTGCCCGAACATCGAGGACCAGGAGCAGTTGCTGAAATTACTGGGGGCGGAGCGGATTGAGGTGTCGCTTTCGGATGAATATCAGTTGCACCCCGAGCAATCGACCAGCGCGATTGTGGTGCTGAACCGGCACGCAAAGTATTTTTCTGTTTAACCTGAGTTGGTTAGCTAGAATTTGCCTAAAAATTAATCGGTTGCGCCGTGATATATTGTTGCGGCGCAAAAATTTCTTGGCCTTTGCGTATTATCTATGCAACAATTCTCCGTCTTTCACACGAACGAAGGAGCCAAACCGATGCTCGATAAGCCTGTCGTTAACGAGTTCTCGCATGTCAAACCTACCGACACGCCCTGGCGGACCGATGGTTTGCGGGATTTTTTCCTCTACCGCGACCTGGGCATCAAAGATGCCACCGGCGGCCGTGTGATCGCCCATCTGGTGAAGGCCAATCCTGATTGCCCGCCTGAAGCCGGCACCGGCTGGCATCAGCATATCGCGGAATTTCAGATTGTGATTATGAACAAAGGCTGGGCGCGTTTCATGTATGAAGGCACCGAGCATCTGGTTTCCGCCGGTGATTGTGTGCACCAGCGGCCCGGCATTACGCATTATCTGTTCGATTATTCGCCGGATATGGAATATCTCGAAATTGTTTCGCCGGCTGATTTCGGTACCGTGGACGTTGAGAGCCCCGGTGTTGATATTCCGACACCGACACCCTGGGTAAAAGCCGCAGAGTAACTGGCACGGGCTGTTACGTCATTCCCGTGTTGGCGGGAATGACGGAGCTTTGAGCTATCTAAAAATCCAAATCCAGTTCGATAATTTCCTGTGGTTCGTCGTGAGACTCGGCCACCCATTCCTTCATCGGCGCCCAACGCATGATGGTATCACCATAGGCTTTCGAGAGATCATCAACCACGACATCGTAGCTGAGGAACCGCGTCACCACCGGCGCGTACATGGCATCCGCGATGGTAGGCTTTTTGCCGAACAGGTACGGGCCTTTCCAGGTGGTCAGGCAATCTCGCCAGATGCTGGTGATCCGGTCGATATCAGCCTGCGCCGAGGACCAAACGGTGAAGCCTGGCTTATGAAAACGCAAATTCATCGGCAGCGAGGACCGCAAAGCCGCAAACCCCGAGTGCATTTCACCCGAAATCGAGCGGCAGCGGGCACGGGCCACCTTCTCCGCCGGCAGCATGGCGGCTTCCGGGAACAATTCGTTAAGGTACTCGGCGATTGCCAACGTGTCCCATACCGTCACATCACCATGAACCAGGCAGGGCACCAAAATAGACGAGGTGCGCATCAACAGCTCCTCCTTCGCCCGCGCGTCATCAGCGGCTACTCTTTCTTCAACGAAATCAATGCCCGAGAGCCGAGCCAGCAAGAAACCGCGCAGCGACCAGGAGGAGTAATTTTTGCTGCTGATAAGCAGCGTTGCCTCAGTCATACGGTTTTGCCCTTTCTTTTTAGTGAAAACCAATCCATGTTTATTTGAGCGTCGAGAGCAAAGCAATGCAATGGTTATTTTAGCGATGACGACATTAGCCCTGAAAACGCCGCAGACTGCGGTTAGGATTTGCGTATGATCTACCAGATGTACCAGGCCCAGGCGGATATTATGGACCCGCTGCGCATGATGGCGCGGACCACCAGCCGGCTGATGAAGACCGTGACCCCGCAGGAGCCGTTTGGCTTGGCGATGCGGCATGTGAACGCCGCGTTTGAAGTGTTCGGCTATTCCGGCACCACCCATAAACGGCCCGCCTACGGCATCAAACAGGTGCAGGTAGGCAATGCCATGGTGGATGTTACGGACGAGGTGGTTTTTGAGACCCCGTTCGCGAGCCTGGTGCATTTCAAAAAAGATTCCGACCGCAAGCAACCCAAAGTTTTACTTTGCGCCCCAATGTCCGGCCATTTTGCCACGCTGCTGCGCCATACCGTTGAGGTGCTACTGCAGGACCACGATGTTTACATCACTGACTGGCATAATGCGCGTGATATTCCGGTTGAGGCCGGGGTGTTCGGGTTTGATGAATATGTTGAACATATCATGAAATTCCTCGAACAACTGGGCCCGCGCTGCCATGTGGTTGGGGTGTGCCAGCCGACGGTGGCGGTGCTGGCGGCGGTGGCGGTGATGGCTGAAAATAACAATCCCGCGACTCCGCGCAGCATGACACTGATGGCCGGCCCGATTGATACCAGGCGCAACCCGACCAGGGTGAATATACTTGCAAAGACCAAGGATATTTCATGGTTCGAGAAAAAAATGATCGGCGTGGTGCCATGGCGCTATCGTGGCGCCGGGCGGCGGGTGTACCCCGGTTTCGTGCAGCTTTCGGCGTTTGTCTCGATGAATCTCGACAAGCATATGTCGGCGCATTTCAAACAGTACCGCTCGCTAGCCGCGCAGGACGCCGACGCCGCCGATACGCACCGCGCCTTTTACGATGAATATCTGGCGGTGATGGATTTGCCGGCAGAATTTTACCTCGAAACCGTGCAGCGCATTTTCATGGACCATGAATTGCCAAGAGGCGCGTTGAAGTACCGCGGCAAGCCAGTGCGGCCGGAGATGATTAAAAAAACCTTCCTGTTCACCGTGGAAGGGGAGCGTGACGATATTTGTGGGCTGGGGCAAACCGCCTCAGCGCTGGATTTATGCACCGGCATCCGCCCGCTGCTGAAGCGCCACCATGTGCAAATTGGCGTTGGCCATTACGGCGTATTCTCAGGCAAACGCTGGGCAACTGAGATTTACCCCCGCGTGCGGGAGGTTATTGAGTTTAGCGTTTAGGTGTCATTCGGCAGCAGATTGGCGACGAGCAAACGCCACTGCAGCCAGGACACAAATTATTGGCACCGCAGGAATAAGGTATCTCGGCTCTAAATGCACGGGCATATAGAGGCCCGTTAGACCAACCGGCACACACCACAGTGCCCGTAAATCCCATGATGGTATTTTATTTTTACTAAGAAACCACGGGCTTATTAAACCATAAACTGCAATTATGGTTCCAAATAATCTCATGATTACGTCATTGAACATCCAGGGTAAAGCGCCAAAATCACCATGCATAAGATTACGCCACAAAATATTTAACCGATAAAAAGTAGGTCTTGTCCAGTTTGAATACACCATCAAGGTAGAAATAGTATCCGTTGGTTGAAACGGCATGGCAAGATATTGATAACTAAAATCCTGCAAAGTCGTAATCAGCATGGCTCCTGGAAAACGCATCCAAGTTTTAAAATAGCGTTGAGTTGCTTGCTTTGCTATTTCAGGCGCAGTCAATCCATAAGTCTTGAAAAGTGTTGTCTGCAAATCGTAAATTTTGTCGTATCCTCCGATACCAACGGTTTGATTTGCAACTTTGTCAAATGCATCATCAGTACTATATACTGGTAGATGGTCCTTAAGTAGTGGAAGAACAGCCTGCACCATAACTATCTGAGCACTCGTCGTTAAAACCGGCCCTGCACCTCGAGACATATTCCAGCTAATTTGTGCTGTTGCGACCATCCAGCAAGGTAAAACCAACAGAGCAATACATAGGGGTCTGCGTTTCGCAAGAAGTGCTAGCGGCACGTAGGCAAACACTAAAAAATAGTTGCTTCTCGAAAGCTGGTTGCGAAAGCAATCAAAATTCCTGCTATTAGCGCACCGCGCCAAGAGGGACTCAAAATCAGACTACAAGCTGCAGCAGCAATAGCGGCGCTGTAAAGAGAGTCAGTGAGGACACAAATATTAGCCACTACAGCAAAACCAAGGGCAGGTAAAAAACTCGCCAGCAACGCCAATCTGGGGGTCGCATACAATTTTAATGCCGTTAGATACGTCAGGATAACAAGCACTGACTGCACCAAAATTTGCAGGAGCACCAGTAGTAATCGCCAATAATGAGGTTGAATGGATTGAAGCATTGCCAGTAAGGCTGGAAACCCGCCTATTCTATAAAGGCTTATTGGCGATGCTGAGGACTGTAATAAAGCAGAGCCTGACGGAACCGCAAACGTACGTATTTCTTCAGCAAAGCTGATGTAACCGGGCGAATCAGGGGTCTCAATGATGCCAAAAACAGCTAATGCTAGCAAAGATGGAACGGCAGCAGCGGCCGCTAATCCAAAAAGCCCCCAACGATTGAGTTTTAATTGACTTAATCGCGAAAGACTAACCTTCAAGTAAGTATTACCTTTGAACTATGAGATTTGATATTGTTAACAAAAAGGTTGGCATATACCAACATAACGATCAAAACATTTACGTACCAACATTTGATTCTAAGTTTGCCGGTACGCTTAGGCTCACCGGCGGGCCATACACGGCCCTTGCTCGCTTCAAAAACGCGTTCACCATCAGCCGCACCGCCTCGGTGAACACCGCGCCGATGGCCTTTTGCAAAACAAAATTACGGAACTCGAAATCCACGTAAAAATCCACTACACAGCCTTGCGCGTCCGGGGTGAATTTCCATTCGTTGTGCAAATATTTGAAAGGGCCATTTTCGTATTTTACATGAATGGCGCAGTACCCAGTGACATCAGGTGGGGTTAGCGTCACGCGGCTGGTAAAGCTCTCGCGGAATGGGCCGAAGCCAATGGTCAGGTCTGCCACCAGTTCATCAGCGATCTTACTGCGGATGCGCGCGCCCACACACCAGGGCAAAAAACTTGGATATTTGGCAACATCGGCGACCAACGCGAATAGCTGCGCCGGCGAGTATGGCACCAGCTTGCGCTCAGTGTAGCTTGTCATGCTCAGGCAGCCAGTTTTTTGGCACGAGCCTCACGCAGCGCCGCAAAATCGGCATCGGCGTGGTAGGAGCTGCGGGTCAGCGGGGTGGCGGAAACCTGCAAAAAGCCCTTGGCGCGGGCGATGGCGGCGTATTCCGCAAATTCCTCGGGTGTCACAAACCGCTCCACCGCCGCGTGCTTTACCGTGGGCTGTAGATATTGGCCGAGCGTGAGAAAATCCACATCGGCAATCCGCAGATCATCCATCACCTGGCCGATTTCGGGCTTGGCCTCGCCTAAGCCCACCATCAGGCCGGATTTCGTGAAAATCGAAGCATCCAGCGTTTTCACGGTATCGAGCAGCCGCAGCGACTGGAAATAGCGGGCACCCGGGCGGATGGTGGGGTATAGGCGGGGTACGGTTTCCAGATTGTGGTTGAACACATCCGGCTTGGCCGCCACCACAATTTCGATAGCACCGGGTTTGCGCAGAAAATCCGGGGTTAAAATCTCGATGGTGGTGGCAGGTGCTGCGTTGCGGATGGCGGCAATCACGGCAGCAAAATGTGCAGCCCCGCCGTCGGGCAAATCATCGCGGTCCACCGAGGTGATCACCACATGGCGAAGCCCCAGGGTAGCCACCGCATCAGCAACGCGGGCGGGTTCGGTGGCATCCAGCGCGTGGGGAACCCCGGTGGCGACATTGCAGAAGCTACAGGCGCGGGTGCAAATTTCGCCCATAATCATCATGGTGGCGTGGCGTTGCGACCAGCATTCGCCGATATTCGGGCAGGCGGCTTCCTCGCACACCGTTACCAGCCCGTTCGCCCGCATCAGCGCGTGGGTTTCATGATAAACCGGGCTGGTCGGCGCTTTCACGCGAATCCAGGCGGGTTTGCGGCTGATCGGGTTATCCACCCGATGCTGCTTCTCCGGGTGGCGGACGCGGTGATCGATCTCGATACGGGTGCTCATGGCCCTAGAAATGTATAACCCTGCCATAGGCGTCAAGCACCGACTCGTGCATGGCTTCACTGATGGTGGGGTGCGGGAACACGGTGTGCATCAATTCCGCCTCGGTGGTCTCCAAAGTGCGGGCGATCACGTAGCCCTGGATCATCTCGGTGACTTCGGCGCCGATCATGTGAGCGCCCAGCAACTCGCCGGTTTTGGCGTCGAACACGGTCTTCACGAAGCCCTCTGGCTCGCCCATGGCAATGGCCTTGCCGTTGCCGATGAAGGGGAAGCGGCCCACTTTCACCTCATGCCCGGCGGCCTTGGCCTTGGCTTCGGTTAGCCCCACTGAGGCCACCTGCGGGCGGCAATAAGTGCAACCGGGGATGTTGCCGGTTTCCATCGGGTGCGGGTGCAGCCCGGCGATGTGCTCAACGCACACCACGCCCTCATGGCTGGCCTTATGCGCCAGCCAAGGCGGGCCAGCGAGATCGCCGATGGCATACACGCCCGGCTCGCCGGTGGCCCCGTAGCCATCCACCACCACATGGGTGCGCTCCACCTTCGCCTTGGTGCCTTCAAGCCCGAGATTTTCGACATTGCCGACGATGCCGACGGCCGAGATCACCCGGTCCACGGTGATTTTTTGCTCCTTGCCGCCGGCTTCCACCGTTACCTCGACGCTGTTGGCAGCTTTTTTGATGCCCTTGACCGTGGCCGAGGTGATGATTTTCATCCCCTGCTTCACAAACGCCTTGGCGGCGAAAGCGGAGACCTCCTCATCTTCCACCGGCAGCACCCGGTCCAGCATCTCCACCACGGTCACCTGGGCACCCATATTCTGGTAGAAACTGGCAAATTCGATGCCGATGGCACCAGAGCCCATCACCAGCAAGGATTTCGGCATTTCAGTGGGCACCATCGCCTCGAAATAGCTCCAGATCAACTTACCATCGACCTCAATGCCGGGGATTTGGCGGGGCCGTGCGCCGGTGGCCAGGATGATGTTTTTGGCGCTCAGGGTGGCGATTTTTTTACTGTCCTTGGTCACTTCAAGCGTGCCTTTGCCGGCCAGCTTACCATAGCCGTCGATCACCGTGACTTTGTTCTTCTTCAACAAATGCGTGACACCGGAAGAGAGTTGCTTGGCAATGCCGCGTGAGCGCTCGACGATTTTCTCGACATCGAAGCTGAAATTGCCGCCCGAAAAACCGAACTCATCGAGATGATGCAACAGATGGTTGATTTCGGATGATCGCAACAGCGCCTTGGTGGGGATGCAACCCCAATTGAGGCAAATGCCCCCAAGGTGCTTGCCCTCAACCAGCGCCACCTTCATGTTCAACTGCGCGGCCCGAATGGCCGCCACATAACCGCCTGGCCCGCCGCCAACCACGATCAAATCAAAATTTTGTTCATCTGCCATGTTCAAATTCCTTTTTCCGCGAGGGCATGCAGCGCATCACCGCTCAAGCGATATTTGGTCCATTCGGCCATCGAGGCCGCACCGATTGATTCGTAAAACCGGATAGCAGGCCGATTCCAATTGAGAACCGACCATTCCATTCTGTGATAGCCGCGTGCGACAGTAAGTGCCGCCAGATACTGAAAGATCATGTGCCCAGCCCCAAGCCCGCGGGCCGATTCATTCACAAACACATCCTCAATATGCAGGGTGGGCTTACCAGTCCAGGTATTGAAACTCTCCGAGAAAATCGCAAAGCCGATCTCGCCTTCTGGGGTATCTACGATAATCGCCTGCGCCCGAGGCACCGCACCAAACAAGGCTTCGTGCAGATCCTCGAGCGTCATTTTCACCATATGCGGCTCCCGCTCAAACGTTGCCAGCTGCACGATGAAATCGTGAATTGCCGGCACGTCCGCAGGGGTTATGGCGCGTAAGATCACAGCATCAGGCTCAGCGGGTCTTCAATGATGGCTTTCAAAGTCGAGAGGAATTCCGCACCCAGGGCGCCATCCACCACCCGGTGATCGCACGAGAGCGTGACCGTCATCATGGTGGCAATCACGATGGTGTCGTTCTTTACCACGGCGCGCTTTTCACCCGCACCCACCGCCAGAATTCCAGCTTGCGGCGGGTTGATGATGGCAGAAAATTCCGGGATGCCAAACATGCCGAGGTTGGAGATGGAGAAACCGCCACCTTGGAATTCCTCTGGTTTCAACTTGCCGGTTTTGGCACGAGCGCCAAGGTCTTTCATGGTGTTGCTGATGGCCGCTAAACCAAGTTGATCGGCCTTGCGGACAATTGGCGTGATCAACCCATCGGGGATGGAGACAGCGATGGAAATATCGACATCATCATACTGAATGATCGCCTCGTCGGTGTACGACGCATTCACCTGTGGATGCCGGCGCAGCGCCACGCCGCAGGCCTTGATGATAAGGTCGTTAACTGAAAGTTTGAAGGCGCTGGCACCATCCTTCGGTGACTTCGCATTCAGGTCAGCCCGCAGTTTCAGCAGCGCATCGATCTCGATGTTGCTGGTGAGATAAAAATGCGGAACGTTTTGTTTGGATTCCGTCAGGCGCTTGGCGATAACCTTGCGCATTGTGGAGTTCTGCAACTTCTTGTGCGGGGCTGTGATAATTGGTGCAGGTGCAGCAGGTTTCGGCGCGGGTGCCGCAACCGGCGCAGCAGCGGTAACAGCTGGAGCAGCGGCCGGTGCATGGGCTGCACCGCCTGCAATGTCAGCCTTCACAATCCGGCCGTTCGGGCCGGAGCCTTTGATGGTGGTGATATCTATACCAGCCTGCTTGGCCATGCGGCGTGCCAGCGGCGAAGCAAATACGCGCTCACCATGGTCCACCGCCATATGCTGTGCGGGGGCCCAAGCCGCAGGTGCCGCAGCAACCGGGGCCGCAGGGGTTACTGCTACAGCCGCCGCCGCGGGCGCAGATGCGTCGGTTTTCTCGCCCTTGGTGGCGGTCAGAATGGCGATTACCGCATTCACCGCCACGCCTTCAGTACCCTCAGGCACGACGATCTTCGCAACGAAGCCTTCATCCACCGCCTCAACTTCCATCGTCGCCTTGTCGGTTTCGATTTCAGCCAGCAGGTCGCCGGATTTCACTTCATCGCCTTCTTTTTTCAGCCAGCGCGACAGTTTGCCTTCCGTCATCGTAGGCGAAAGTGCCGGCATCAAAATATTGGTTGCCATGTTTATGCTCCTTGCCTCAGATAATTTTTTTGACCGCGTCCACAACCCAATTCGGCTGTGGCAGCGCCAGTTTTTCGAGATTCGCCGCATACGGCATCGGCACATCCAGTCCCGCCACCCGCACCGGCGGTGCGTCCAGCCAGTCGAAGCAATGCTCGGTGACGGTCATGCAAATCTCGGAGCCGATACCGGCGAACGGCCAGCCCTCTTCCACGCTCACCACGCGGTTGGTTTTTTTCACCGATTCCACAATGGTCGCCACATCCAAAGGCCGGATGGTGCGCAGATTGATCACCTCGGCGCTAATCCCCTGCCCGGCCAAAATCTCGGCGGCTTTCAGGGCCACATCCACCATGATGGAGAATGCCACGATCGTCACATCCGAACCAACCCGCTCAATCTTCGCCTTGCCGATGGGCAGGATGAAATCATCGGAAACCGGACAATCGAAGGTCTGGCCATAAAGAATTTCATTCTCGAGAAAAATAACCGGGTTCGGGTCACGGATGGCCGCGCGCATCAAGCCCTTGGCATCCGCGGCAGACCACGGGGCCACCACCTTCAAACCGGGGCAATGGGCGTACCAGGAGGCAAAGCACTGGCTATGCTGGGCACCGACGCGTGATGCCGCACCATTGGGGCCGCGGAACACGATCGGGCAGCCCATCTGGCCACCTGACATATATAAGGTTTTGGCAGCGGAATTGATGATCTGGTCAATCGCCTGCATGGCGAAGTTGAAGGTCATGAATTCAACAATCGGCTTCAGCCCGTTCATCGCCGCACCCACGGCCATGCCGGTAAAGCCATGTTCAGTGATCGGCGTATCGATCACGCGGCGGGGGCCAAATTCATCGAGCATCCCCTGACTGATTTTATAAGCGCCCTGGTACTGCGCCACTTCTTCACCCATCAGGAACACATCGGGGTCAGCGCGCATCTCCAGGCTCATGCCGGCACGCAAGGCCTCGCGTACAGTGGTGGGTTTGGTCTCCCCCCAGGATGGCTCAGCAATTTCATGATGCTCGGCTTTTACGGCCGGCGCCGGTGCGGCGGCTTTTGGTGCAGCGATGGGAGCTTCAACCTTCGGTGCCGCTGCGGGTGCGGCTTTGGCCGTTTCGCCTTCAACGCCCAATGTGGCGATCACGGCATTCACCGGCACACCTTCAGTGCCTTCTTCCACCAGAATGCTGAGGATTTTTCCCTCATCAACGGCTTCAACCTCCATCGTCGCTTTATCGGTCTCAATCTCGGCAATCACATCGCCGGATTTCACATCATCGCCAACTTTCTTCAGCCATTTGGAAAGCTTGCCTTCCGTCATGGTGGGCGAAAGTGCTGGCATCAAAATTTCGGTTGCCATAATTATACGCCCTCCACCAAAACGTCAGTCCAAATTTCCGCCTCGTCCGGCTCCGGCGAGGTCTGGGCAAAATCTGCCGCCTCCTGCACGCGGGCCTTGATGTCGTCATCGAGTTTCTTCAAATCAGCCTCGCTCACGCCCTGGTCTTCCAGCATCTTCTTCGCCGCATCCAAGCAGTCATGCTCGGCACGCATCCGCTGCACTTCCTCGCGGGTGCGGTACTTGGCGGGGTCGGACATCGAGTGGCCGCGGTAGCGGTAGGTTTTCATTTCCAGCAAAAACGGCCCATGGCCGGCGCGGCAATGCGCTACGGCAATCTCGCCGGCGGCCTTCACCGCCATCACATCCATGCCATCCACCGACAGGCTGGCCATGCCCCACGGCGAACCATTCAGGGACAAATCGCGCGAGGCAGTGGCGCGTTCAACGCTGGTGCCCATCGAATAACGATTGTTCTCGATGATGAAAATCACCGGCAACTTCATCAGGTTGGCCAGGTTGAAGCTCTCATACACCTGGCCCTGGTTGGCAGCACCGTCGCCGAAATAGGTCAGCGAAACCCGGTCGTTGCCGCGATACCAGTTGGAAAACCCAAGCCCGGTGCCCAGCGAGACCTGCGCCCCTACAATGCCATGGCCGCCAAAGAAATTTTTCTCGCGGCTGAACATATGCATGGAACCGCCTTTGCCATGCGAATACCCGCCCGAGCGCCCGGTAAGCTCAGCCATCACGCCTTTAGGGTCCATTCCGCACGCCAGCATGTGCCCATGGTCGCGGTACGAGGTAATCACCTCATCACCATCGCTGGTGGCGTGCTTCATGCCGACCACCACGGCTTCCTGGCCGATATACAAATGGCAGAACCCGGCGATCAAACCCATGCCGTACAACTGCCCGGCCTTCTCCTCAAAACGCCGGATCAGCAGCATCGTGCTGTAGGCGTCGAGAAGTTCGTCCTTCCCCATCGCGGGTTCTGGCTTTCTGGTCCTTTTGGTGGATTTATCCTGGGTCACAGCCATGCGGTATCTTCCTCTCGGTGAAGTTTTCTGGCCTTTGCTAGACGGTCTTGCGGCTCATCTGCAAGCATGACGTTTAAGAAAACCCACATGTCGCACTGCAACAAAATGAATTAACCATAAATCAGTTAATTTAGTTTTGTGCCGCCGATTACATTTTACGCCGCGCAACAATATGTCGCGGACAGCGCACCCACCGTAACCAACCTACTCCGGTGCTTTGAAATTCGCCCGTTTATTTTTGTATGACAGGTGGTGTCATCGCCGGTAGTTGCACAACGATATCGGCCGGCGACGCCAAATATAGTTCCTGGCGTGCCTGCTCTTCGAGTTCATCACGCACAATCGATTTATCACTGAGGTCGGCGACCTGGGTTTCCCATTGGGTGAGCGACGCATCGGTCGATTGATACGACGCATTGGCCTTTTCAAGCGCCGCTTGCTCAACCGCCTGCGCCTCTAACCCACGGGAGCCATGCAAGGCATTCCAACCAAAATACCAGGTAATCGCCAGAAAGATGGCGGGCGGTAGCAGTGCCTGTAACCGCAATTTAAGAGTTCTCAGCAAAATACGTCCTTAACCCCAGGCGGAAAACACCAATCGGCGCTGAGTCTGTAGCAACCGGCACGGGTTTCGCAAGCAATTTGCAGGGTTATCATCATGATTTTAATGAATTGTTATCAAAAATGACCGCACGCGGCCGTTTTACCTTTTTATTCATTCCCCACTAGCCGCGCGAATCGCGGCGGACCATACGCCGACGCGTCGCGACGCGCTGCCGGTCATTGCCCTGGGCTTGAAGGACGCTCAACCACTAGGGCCATTTTACCTCTGGCGGCAGCGACATCAGGATCGCCTCAGTGTTCCCGCCCGTTTTAAGGCCAAACGTGGTGCCGCGGTCATATAACAGGTTGAATTCGACATAGCGGCCACGGCGGATCAATTGCGCCTCGCGCTCCTCGGGGGACCAGACTTCTGCCATCCGGCGCCGCACGATGGCCGGATAAGCCGCCAAAAACGCCTCCCCTACATCACGAGTGAATTTGAAGTCGGCTTCAACATGGCCGGTGTCCAGGTAATCATAAAAAATACCGCCCGCACCGCGTGGTTCGTTGCGATGCGGCAGAAAAAAATATTCGTCGCACCATTTTTTGAATTTTTCATAGTAAGTTGGGTCGTTTTTGTCGCAGGCCGCTTGATACGCCGCATGAAAAAACGCTGCATCCTCAGCCGCTTGCGGGGTGCCCGGTTGCAGCGGGGTTAAATCCCCCCCACCGCCAAACCAGCCTTTGCCAGTCACGATCATCCTGGTGTTCATATGAACGGCCGGCACTCTGGGGCTGCGCATATGGGCAACCAGGCTGATCCCCGCGGCCCAGAACTGGCCATTTTCGGTCGCACCGCGCATCTGTTTGGCAAAGTCCGGCGAAAACTTGCCGGCCACGGTGGATATATTTACGCCCACCTTCTCAAACACCTGACCACGCATCACGCTCATCAGCCCACCGCCGCCTTCCGGGCGCTCCCAAGGGGTGCGAACGAACCTGCCGGGGTTTGGCCCAGCGTCGTCCTCGATAGCTTCAAAAGCCCCACATATCCGATCACGCAGTTCGGCAAACCAGGCTGAGGCGGCAGGTTTCAGGAGTTCATGGGGAGGGGGTTCAGTTATTTCTTTCATCCGGTGTTTCTTAACCTCGAAACGCGCCGTCATCCACACTTGAAATTTTCCGGCGTTCCGGTCATGCGTTATTCGGGTTCGCCTTGGGGCGTATCTGGGGCGCACTTGGGGTCTGCAGGGTAGGAATAAATATGGCAAATGCGGCGGTACATGCGGTTGATGACGAGGTGGAAGCCCCGGCAAAGCGCGATTTTTTGAAAATCCTCACCGTTTCGGCTGGTGCCGTGGCATTGGGGGCTACAGCTTGGCCGTTTATTAACGCGCTGAACCCCACCGCCGCCGAGCTTGCGGTGTCGAACCCCATTATTGATGTTGGCGCGATTGCACCGAACACCGCAATGCGCATCGTGTGGCTCGGTCAACCGATTTACATCCGAAAACTCACCCCCCAGCAAATTGCTGACAATGAGTATATTGTGCCCGATACTCTGCCCGACCCCGCCAGCTACACGGACCGAGTGAAGCCAGGCTATGAGAGTTTTGTGGTGGTGGTGGGCCTGAATACGGGCATCTCCTGCGAGTTGCTGGGCAACAGCCCGACCGACCCACGCGGCCCGTTCGATGGCTGGAGCTGCCCGTGCGATGGCAGCGTGTACGACCCGTTGGGGCGTGTGCGCGGTGGCCCGGCCCGCAAAAATCTAGCGATTCCGCGCTTTACCTTTCTCAGCGATACGCAAATTCAGTTCGGCTAAGCAGGAACCTTGAACATGTCTGACCAAACCAAACCCTGGCTGGAATCCCGGCTTCCCCTGGCTGCTTCGTTTCGGGCTCATGTGAGCGAGCGACAGCTTGCCCACAACCGGCCATACCTTGCGGCCCTTGGCACGCTGATTGTCGGGACGCTCATATTCCTGGCGCTCTCGGGTTTTGTGCTGTCACTTTATTATGTTGCCGTGGAGGGTGACGCCTATAATTCAATCCAGGTAATCATGCGCGGCGTGAATGATGGATGGTTGATCCGTGGCTTCCATGCCACCGGCACCACAATGCTATTTGGCCTGGTTTATCTGTCTATATTCCGCGCCCTGATAACCGGCGCGTACCGGGTGCCCGGTGAGCTTGTTTGGATGCTGAAACTGATTTTTCTGCTCATGATCTTGTTAATTGGTTACTTGGGCTATGCCCTTGAGGATGGCGCCGTCAGCTATTGGAGCCTGCATCAGGTTACTTTGGCCGGCGCTCAGCTCTCGAGCTTTCCAGGCAACATCTCAAACTGGTTCTTCGGCGGGCCGGCTGGTCAGGGTACCCTGGCAAGACTGGCTGTCATGCATGGTTTACTCGCGTTCATGGCCTTTGGCGTGCTGGCTTTGCATTACTACGCCAAGCAAGCCATTGCGGTGGCACCCAAACGGACCGTGAGCCTCCACCCCTACTATACCAGCCACCATTTTGTCGCTGCAGCAGTTTTTGTGCTGTTGTTCGCCGTGTTGGTGTTTTATGCCCCGCATCTGGGTGAAAACCCTCTGAATGCCGTTGCTGCTAATCCGCTGGTGGTGCCCACTGTTGTAACGCCGCCTTGGTACCTGCTGCCTGTGTCTGCTTTCTCAACGATGTTCCCGGGCGCCAAAGGCGGTATTATCGGTGTGATCGCTGCCTTTGCCGTGTTGTTTGCAGTTCCTTGGTTGGACCGTTCGCCGAAAGATGCCTCGCCGGGTTTGTTTTATAAATTCCTCGTGGTTGTTTTGGGACTCGATGTGTTCGCCCTTGGATGCACGACGGCTGACGGCCCTTCGCTGATTAATTCCATCCTGACCACCGTTTTCATCGGGTGGTATTTCCTGCACTTTTTGGTGCTCACCCCACTCGCTACTGCGAGGGAGTCAAAATAATGAAATTTGGCATCTCCGCCGCCGCCTTGCTGGCGGCTACCCTCGCCTTTGGTTCAACCGCACAGGCCGAGGACACCCTCAGCCCGCTGCACTGGCAGTCACAAGGAACCTTCGGCTCCTACGATAAAGCCGCCGTGCAGCGTGGTTTCCTCGTTTATCAGACCGTTTGCGCCAGTTGCCATTCAGCGAACGCGCTACATTACCGAGACCTGACTGCCCTGGGCTTGACCACCGCGCAGGTTGCCAGCATCGCCGCCGGCATCAAATTGGCGACTGGGCCAGCCACATTGGATGACCATTTCAAAAACCCCTACCCCAACCCGCAGGCTGCCGCGGCGGCCTTCAACGGCGCGATTCCCCCTGACCTCTCAAACATCGTTGCCGCCCGGCCAAAGGGCACAGAATATATTTATAATCTGCTGACCGGATACCAGGCAGCCTCTGCTGACATCACGCTCATGGCAAATCATTATTACAATGCTGCCTACCCGGGTAACCAGATTGCGATGCCGCCGCCCTTGAAGGATGATGCGGTCACCTATGCCGATGGCACCAAGGCAACAACCGCGCAGGAAGCCTCAGACGTCGCCGCCTTCCTGACCTGGGCTTCCGACCCAAACCTGGATGCCCGCAAGCAAATTGGCCTGCGGGCGGTGATTTTTCTGATTTTCATGACGCTGCTGGCGATTGCGACCAAACGCAAAATATGGCGCGGCGCGGCTTAACGACAGATGACTGAAAGCATCACACCTGTCATCGGCATCATCGGTGGCTCCGGGCTCTATGATATCGAAGGCCTGACCGACACACATTGGGAAAACATTGAGTCGCCCTGGGGCGCGCCTTCCGACAAACTGCTGATCGGCCAGTTCCATGGCACCAAGGTAGTGTTTTTACCGCGCCATGGGCGCGGCCACCGGCTCTCACCCTCGGAGCTGAATTATCGCGCCAATATCGACGTTTTGAAGCGCGTTGGGGTCACTGACATTTTGTCGCTCTCGGCGGTTGGTTCCCTGAAAGCTGAATTGCCGCCTGGGCATTTTGTTATCGTTGATCAATTTATCGACCGCAGCTTCGCGCGGGAAAAGACATTTTTCGGCAGCGGCTGTGTTGCCCATGTCTCGATGGCGCACCCGGTTTGCCCGCGGCTTGGAGATGCGCTGGAAGCCTCCGCCCGCGAACTTGGACTGCCAGTGACGCGCGGTGGCACCTACCTGGTGATGGAAGGACCACAATTCTCGACTCTGGCGGAGAGCAATCTGTACCGCTCCTGGGATTGCTCTGTGATCGGCATGACCAATATGCCAGAAGCTAAACTGGCCCGTGAAGCCGAGATTTGTTATGCGACTGTCGCCATGGTGACAGACTTCGATTGCTGGCACGAGGACCATGATGCCGTAACCGTGGATGCTGTGGTAAAGGTTTTGTTGGGTAATGCAGATAAAGCCCGCAACCTGGTTAAAGCCGTGCTCCCTAAAATCGGCGCCGAACGCGGCCTTTGCCCGGCCGGTTGCGACCGCGCCTTGGAATACGCACTGATTACCGCGCCCGACGCACGTGACCCTATGGCTTTGGCAAAGTTAAGCGCTGTGGCAGGGCGCGTTCTGAGCTGAGGTCAGCGGGCCGGCTGGCCTGATGGAACCAGAGCCTGGGTAGCTGTTACCTGCTAACTATAAATTATACATTCAGTCAACAACCAAAACTTGTGTCTCTCAGATAAACGCTGGCTGGTGCATCTCAGCCATGAAATCGCCGTTTTGTAATCCTACATGGAGACTCGGTCCGAAAATTTTGGAGACGACATGGAAAAGAAAACAGCGGGATTGTTGGGCGCGTTAGCCGGATTAGCAACAATAGGCTCAGCGCAGGCGGCTACGAACTATGAACCAAACGCGGCAGACGCCCTGCGTGTGTCTTCATATGCTGAGCTTCTGACGCCCATTCCCAACGCGGTGGCGTTGTTAAAAGCCAGCGATGCTCTGCTTCTCAGGCAAGCTAACGAGCGCAAAGCCGCAGGGGTTCAACTGGCGCAGGACTATTACAACCAGCAAAATGACCACCATCATCACCATCACCACCATCACCACCAGGAGTACGTGCCGCCACCACCGCCGTATTATCCTCCCCATCATCACCACCATCATCATCACCAGCAGGGCGCTGTGATTGTGGTTCCAGGTTTAGGTGTCTTCCAGACAAACTGAGCCTTAACTAAATTTAGTCGTCTTTGAGCCTGTCCTTGGCGCGTGCTGCGCCCAGGATGTGGCGATATGTGCCATCAAATATGGTATTGGTGGATGACCGCCAGGTCGTGTCCTTGGCCAGAACATCGCGACTGGCGTGGATCCGGCGGCTTTGCAGTTCACGCTCGGCCGCTTCGGCCTCATCCATCGGCACCAGTTCAAATTGATTATCGGTTGGTACAAACGACATCTGCATAAAGGCCTCACCCGGCCGAAAAACATGGCTGCGGCCCTCGGGGGGCGCCTTGAAGACAACAAATGAAATCATCGGCCACCAACTGGTGCGGATTAAAGCAGGCACCGCAAGCGGCACGTCGTCAGCGGTGCTGGTGTAAAACCGTGGATGTGGTCCGGTCAAAACCGCCATATCATGCGCGACCTTTAAGTCGACTAGCAATTGATAGGTGTAATAATTTTCTCCAAATGTTCGAAACGGCGGCCACTGAATGCCGGTTTGTGGATTGGGACCAAAATCACCATCGAAAATTAGCTTACCATCGCGTTTCGAGACACTGAATTCGTTGTCATACGGAAAAAACAATTCAATTCCAGATTGTGCTCCTTCAATAAATGGCAAGCAATGCCAGGCATGTTCATGCGAACCGTCTTTGCGAGGTTCTTTCTCACCGGCCCAGCCCGGAACCTCAACCTTGATACGGCGTGGCGACAAACGTGGCTCAAAGAAGCGGTACTTAACGGTTTGCATAAAAATCCCCAGCGAAAAGCCTTTTACATATTGCGATACGCCGGAGAATTATAAAGCATTTTTTTGACGTGGGGGCTAACGAGCCAAACGGCAACTCACTCAAGTATAATCGACAGCCATCGTTTCATCGCCGGCACGGTCAGACGCCATCGCATTTAACGGCAGGCTTAGTAGTGCAGCCACGCCGGCGTTAACAACCACAGTGGCCAGGGCAATATAGCTTGGTACCGTGATGCCAAACACATGGAACGCCCAAATCGCCCCCGCAAAATGATTCAATGTCACCAGCCAGGTAGCACTCACGATCCCAACTGCCCAACCAACCAGCAAGGCCCAACCATTGAAGAAACGGGTGAACAACGAAAAAACGATGGCGGGAAAGGTTTGGATAATCCACATACCACCCAGCAATTGCAGTTGTACCGCGTAGGTGCTGGGGATTACCATAATAAACACCAGCGCCCCGACCACCATAAAAATCGAAAATAATTTCGCCACCCGCGTGTCGGTCTGCGAACGGCTGGATGTTCCGAATTGCGAATAAATATCCCGGGTAAAAATATTCGCTGATGCAATCGCCATAATGGCGGCCGGTACCAAGGCGCCGATCGCTATCGCCGCAAACGCCACGCCGGCAAACCAGGCGGGGAATGAATTCAACACCAGGGCTGGAACCGCAAAGCTCGGGCCATATTGCTTAAACCCGGCGGCAAACTGCGGCATACTGCTTACCCCCGAGGCTACCGCCATAAAACCCATCAGCGCCAACAGTCCGAGCAGGAAAGAGTAGGCCGGCAGGAACACCGCGTTACGGCGGATCACCCGCGGGCCTGAGGCACTTAGAATGGCCGTTGTGCTGTGCGGATATAAAAACAATGCCATGGCAGACCCCAACGCCAGGGTTGCATAGCCAGTATAAGCCCCCGTGCTGCCCGCTGGCGGCGCTGCCAACAGCAATTTGGCTGGCGAAATTTTGGCAAATATGGCGCTAAAGCCGCCAAGTTCCGAGGGTATGACGATAACGGCTGCGATCACGGTTATATAAATCAATAAGTCTTTCACAATCGCGATCATCGCCGGGGCGCGCAGGCCAGAGGTGTAGGTGAATGCTGCCAAAACACCGAAAGCGATAATCAGGGGCAAATGACCAGGAATACCCAAGGCCCCAATCACGGTCTGCATACCGATGAGCTGCAATGCAATATATGGCATGGTGGCGAAAATACCGGTTACACCGATGGCAAGGCCCAGGTACTTGTTGCCATAGCGCCCACGCACAAACTCCGGCCCGGTGATGTAGCCGTGTTTATGCGCCACTTTCCATAGTTTAGGAAACACGATGTAGAGGATAGGATAGCAAACGACCGTGTATGGTACTGCAAAAAAACCAATGGCGCCAGCGCCGAACATCAAAGCCGGGATGGCGATGAACGTGTATGCCGTATAGATATCGCCCCCGATCAGGAACCAGGAGATCAGTGTCCCGAAGCGGCGGCCTCCCAGACCCCACTCCTCGATGTGGCTCATATCACCGGCTTTCCAGCGCGCGGCGCTAAAGCCGAGTAAAATAACAAACGCGATGAGCGCCAGAAAAATAACTGTTGCGGTCGGATAAGTCATTTTGCGCCTGCCTTTTTATCTTCGACGAGAAACACGATAGAAGTCAGGACAGCCGAAACCAGGATGACCGCCATCTGGTACCAGTAAAAAAATGGAAAACCGAACAAGGTCGGGCTTGCCTGATTAAAAAACGGCACCGGCAACGCCAGCAAAAAAATGACGACTAACAGCCATCTGATCATGTTTTTTCCCCCCAAGGTTCGTTTTATGGCTTTATGTTACCATTAAAATCGAAAAACTTAAATTTTTAAAACGTTGCAATCCACAGCGGATAAATGATCAAGCCACCAACTGCAAGCGCGGAACCGGCTTTTTAATCGCCGCCAACAAGGCCCGCACTTCGGTTCGCGCTGCCACATGCGAGAGCCCCATGGCGATCCCGATATTGGCTTCACGAACATCCATCAGGGTCAGCCCTTGCAGATAAAGCTCGCGAAAAATCACCCGCTCGCCAAAACCTTTTAGCGTGCGAAACCCAATCCGCTTGGCCAGCGCATCAAGGGTTTCACCCACATCGCGCTTGTTGCGGGCCTCGGAGCCAGCGAGCCGGTTACGCATGACAATCCAGTCGATTTTACCGCGGTCGATGCCGAAGCGGCTCTTGCGAGCTTCCCACACCATCTCGGAATAAATGCTGGGCTTTACGATGTCATGGTTGTCGGGATCGACTTTTGCCAACATCGAGAAATCGACGAAGCTGTCATTGATCGGCGTGATCAAGGTGTCGGCATGCGCGTGTCCGTAGCGCGAGAGGTATGTATCAGCTCCCGGACAATCGACCACGATGATCTCGCAATCAACGGCCAATTCGTCAAACGCAGCATTAAACAGGCTACGTTCCTCGGCCTCGGCCTCCAGCCGGTTATCAAGTGTGCTGCGATGCACTGAGCGGAATGGCGGGAGCGGGAGCGGGATATTTTTCGTCTCAACAAAATGCTTACGGCCTGCCAGCGTGCCGGCTAGCGTACCCTGCCTGGCGTCCAGATCCATCGCGCCAACGCGGTAACCCTCACGCAGCAATCCAACAATAATATGGATAGCAGTGGTGGACTTACCCGACCCTCCCTTCTCATTGCCTAGCACAATGACGGTCGGCTTGGTTTCAGCGGTGATGGTCGCCATAGACAGAACTCCGACTCGGGTTTTGCCTGACTTTAGCTGATGCAGCGTAACCCCGGGAGGATAATTATTTACCTGTGAGGATGCGGTCCACCAGTTCCCGTACCGTTGGAATGAACCCATTTGAGTAATACGGATCTGAGCCAAACCGATAGGCGTTATGCCCGGCAAACATCAGATTATTCTCCAGTGCCATTTCATCATGGGGGTCCGCGTGGGCGATATCCTGCAAGGTTTTCTGGATGCAAAAGCTGCGCGGGTCAGCTTTTTTACCATTATCGAAATCAGGGCCTTCCTGCGACCAGTTCGAGAACCGGCATTGGCTCAAGCAACCCATGCAGTTCACCTGATCACGGTGAATTTCCTCAGCCTTCGCGGACTCCACAAAAATCAGAGTGGAATCGGGCGTGCGCAGAGCTTCAACAAACCCAGCATCCTCCCAATCCTTCACCCGGGCGTAATCCGGCGCGGTGAGGTACACCGCCCGCTTGCGTGCCCCTACACCGTATTCAACCAGATGCTCTCCCACCGGTTCAGTGGTGAAGGCCACCTGACGCTCGGAACGGCCGCGTAGTTCCTGGATGAAGTTATTATTCACGGCTGACGAGTAAAAACCCGTTGGCGAAAATTTATTCAGAAACACATCCCCAGGCTTGAGCTTCAGCAAACGCTGCTTCCAGCCATCACTAATGGGGCTTTCCTTGGTCAGGAGCGGGCGTGTGCCAAACTGAAAAGCAATCGGCCCAAGTTCGGGGTTGTCGATCCAGTTTTCCCATTCTTCCAGCGCCCAGACACCGCCGGCCATGATAATCGGGGTCTCGCCCAGGCCAAACTCACGCATGATTTTGCGCAGAGCCAGCACACGGGGGTACGGGTCCTCGGGTTTTTGCGGGTTCTCGCTATTGGAGAGGCCATTGTGGCCGCCGGCCAGCCAAGGGTCTTCATAAACGACGCCACCCATTAAATCGGCGACTTTGGAGTAAGCGCGCTTCCATAAAGCCGAAAAAGCCCGGCCTGAGGAGACGATGGGATAATAATGCACGTTGAACTTGGCGGCGATCTCGGAGAGGCGGTACGGCATACCGGCACCACAGGTGATGCCATTCACAATGCCCTTGGTGCGCTCCAGAATGCCGGTGATCACCCGCTCTGCCCCACCCATCTCCCATAGGATGTTAGCGTGAATGCGACCCCTGCCACCTGAAATATCATACGAACGGCGCGCTTGAGTAACGCCACCCTCAATGGCGTAAGCCACCAGTTCCTCATGGCGCAACCGGCGGGTTGTGCCATGATATTCCTGCGGAATGGCAACACCATGCACATCGTAACTGTCTGCGTTGACCGCGCTGAACGTGCCTACGCCACCACCGGCGGCCCAATGGCCGGACGTGATACCGTTCGACACAGCGACCCCTTTGCCGCCCTCAACCAATGGCAGAACCTCTGTGCCGCCCATCCGGATGGCATTTATCAGTTTCATAACGTGTTAACCCTAATGCGCGCGCCAGAAAATTATCCCCGGCAGGCTGTAATTCCCCAAACTTCAAAGACTATTACCAGATTGACACACGGCGTGAAGTGGCCGGAGCATCAATTCTCCGTTCAGCCAACCCTAAAGACCGGTGACTTACCCACACCAGGCCGTACTGATATATGGGTCTCATGATACTAAGCGCCGGTTTACAAGCCTTGTTGCTTGCCTTCCCAGCCCTGTTTTCCATCGTTAACCCGCTGGCAGGCGCCATTATTTTTAATGAAGTAACGCTTGCACAGACCCACCAGGACCGCACCGCCCTCGCCCGCAAAGTGGCGCTGTACTCAACGATGACCATGCTGGTGGCACTGTGGGCCGGGAGCTATATTCTCAGTTTTTTTGGTATCTCCCTCAATGCGTTGCGCATAGCGGGCGGCATTGTTGTCTCAGTGCGTGCTTATGAGATGCTCTCAGCTCCCGAGGCCCCCGTACAACGAAAAGAGGAACAAGCCGCCACAGTTGAACGCTCAGGTGGCAATCTGTCCGGCTACGCGTTTTTCCCGCTGACTATGCCGTTCACCACCGGCCCCGGCACGATTGCAGTCGCCGTTTCTCTTGGCACCGAACGCCCCGATGGATGGCTGAACGCCCTCATCTTTTTCGCCGGGGCATCATTGGCCGTGTTAGCAATGGCGGTTATTATATGGATTTTATATAGTACATCAGACCGAATGGCGGGCGTACTAGGACGCTCAGGCCGTCAGGTCGTCTCACGCATCGCGGCGTTTTTATTGCTTGGGATCGGCGTTCAGATTGTGCTCTCGGGAGCAATCCCGGTTCTGCATGGTGCACTTAGCCCTTGATAAACCAATAGCTGAAAAGAATATTCTCAAGCCAAGACACCCGCCTGAAGCGAGAACAGCTTAGCGCCTGCATGCGGCTTGAGAAATTTCCAGATAATGCTGCCTGTACTTTTGTTAAATCTGCGACCACCTCGGGTGGTAAGGATAATTTTATCCCCTCCAGTGCTCCGGCGTGCCGGCGCATCATAGTCATAAATATAAAAGGTCCGCGCCGTAGGGCATTCATCGCACGCTTCAGAAAAGGCTGCTCGCGGCCGATCATATTATTTCCATGCAACCGGTATAATACCTGTGGCTCGGGATCGAAAATTACGCGGCCACCACAAGCTGAAACAACGATGTAACTCCACCAATCATGCAATGAAACCTCCGGCGCTACAGCCATCGTGACCAGCGCAGCAGCACGGCGATTCATCACCAAGGTATTTCCATTTGCGATATTTTGCGTCAAGCATGCGGGAAACCCCTTGTCGGAATGTAGTGCCGATAGCCGGTGGCCACGTAAATGCTTATCGACCAGGAACTGCCTTGCACAATAAAGCACTGGCATATTTTCCAACGCCTGAATTTGCTTGACGGCGTTTAATAGTTTGTCAGGCAACCAAACGTCATCCTGATCGGCAAACGCCACCATCGCCGCCTCTGAACTGGCTCCCAGCAGGCGTAAAAAACTTCTCGCGGCACCGTAATGAATACCAGAATCCGACAATTCGGAGCAACGTTCAGGACCAATGGAAGCAGAAAATTTGCGCATTAAAGCAACACTACCATCTGAGGAGCCGTCGTCACGCCATAACAAACGCCAATTTACAAAACTCTGCGCCACAAAACTCCCAAGTTGCTCAGGAAGATACGCTTCGCCATTGAAAGTCGAGAGCAGAATTGTGAGTGCCTCACTCATGGAACCAACGCATCCTGCGCGATGAGGGAAGCGACGATTGGTGGCAATGAGGCCTGCCAAGGAGGGAATGTCACACCAAACGTTTTTTCAATCTTGCCACAATTTAGACGCGAATCTGCCGGCCGTTTGGCTGGCGTTGGCCAGTCGGCTGTCACGATCGGCGATAGCGAAGGACGCGGAAACGCCGCCGGTGTCGCTGCAAATATAGCCCCGGCAAAATCAAACCAGGTTGTCTCGCCCTGGCCAGTCGCATGATAAATGCCCCGGTAGGCTGGGTCCCACCCGCCAGATTGAAGAGCGCTCACAATATCTAGAATCGCGGCTGCCAAATCGGGGGCGGCGGTGGGCGTACCACGTTGATCCGCTACCACGCGCAACGCGTTGGTTTTGTGCGCGGCATTCAGCATGGTGCGCACAAAATTTTTCCCGTGTGCGGCGTAAACCCAAGATGTACGAAGAATAATTGCTTTTGCCGTCGTCGCTAGAATCGCCACTTCGCCATCGCGCTTTGTCAACCCGTAAACACCCGTTGGGGCGGTTATATCGTTCTCGAAATAAGGACTGCCTTTATAACCGTCAAACACATAATCCGTTGAAACATGTATGAACGGAATATCTGTGGCTGCACACAAGTTTGCCAGCTTTAATGGGCCAATATGATTACCAGCTTTCGCAGCCTCATAATGACTCTCAGCGGCATCAACCGCCGTGTAGGCAGCCGCGTTAATTACCAGCGAGGGTTGGGCCGCTGCAAAGCAGGTTTCCACTGTTGGCAAATCATTGAAGTCAAATTCCGGCCGGCTGACAGTGACAATCTTCAAGCCACTCTGACGGCTAAGCGCTTGCAAGGCGTTGCCAAGCTGGCCTGTTCCACCGGTAATCAGGATCGTACCGCTCACTTGAGGAACCACTCCTCACAATCAGCAAGGCGCGGCAGCATTTTATCTTTATCCGATAATATTGCCAAAGCCGGCGCCACTGGCCAGGGTAAGGCCAGATCCGGGTCGTTCCAAATAACGGCTCGTTCAGCCTCGCGGTTATATCCGGCGGTGACTTTGTAAATCACCTCGGTGTCCGGTTCGATGGTACAAAACCCGTGTAAAAACCCCCCTGGGATCCACAGCTGCTGCCAATTTTCAGCGCTCAAAATAGCTGCCGCAAATTTTCCAAATGTCGGCGAGCCACGCCGCACATCAACAGCAACATCCCAAATCGCACCGCGGATCACCCGCACGAGCTTACCCTGAACGGCGGGGGCAACTTGGCAGTGCAAACCGCGCACTGTACCCACCTCGCGCGACAGGCTTTGGTTATCCTGCACAAAACATTCATCAAAGCCTAAGGCAGCCAACTTTGCTGCATTCCATGTCTCGGAAAAGAACCCGCGGCTGTCTTCAAACTTTGGCGGCGTAATCAATAAAACATCTGGAATATTGAGGGGCTCAATTTTCATTATAAATGAGTCCCATCAGCAATATCGTTGAGAATTCGGCCAAGCTCGGTTTTGCCGATCAACTTCGCGCAAGAGCGCAAAGCATCGGCATCGATGTATTTCATCCTGAACGCAATTTCTTCCGGGCTGCCAACAAGGTTTCCTTGTCTCAATTGAATCGTCTGCACAAACGTTGCCGCCTGTAATAATGAATCAGGTGTGCCAGCATCAAGCCAAGCGGTACCACGGCCTAAACGCTCGACATGCAATGAGCCTTCATTGAGATACCAATGATTGATATCAGTAATTTCGAGCTCACCGCGGGCGGATGGTGTAATTTTTTTAGCAATTTCAGTGATACGTTTATCATAGAAATATAGACCCGTGACAGCCCAGTTGGACTCTGGCTTCACCGGCTTCTCGACAATATCAATTGCCTTTCCATCAGCACCAAACGAAACAACACCATAGCGTTCTGGGTCACGTACTTGGTAGGCGAATACGGTAGCACCTTCCGGCCGTGCGCTTGCCGCCCGCAACAAAGTTGAGAGATGATCACCATGAATCAAATTATCGCCGAGCGCCAGAGCACAGGCTTCGCCCGCAATCCACGCCTCGCCGATTAAAAATGCCTGTGCTATGCCCTCGGGCTTAGCCTGTTCAGCGTATGAAATACGGATACCAAGGTGCGAACCGTCATGGAACAACCTTTGAAATTGCGGCAGATCCGCTGGCGTTGAAATCACCAGCACCTCCCGAATACCCGCAAGCAGTAAAGTGGACAACGGATAATATACCATCGGCTTATCATAGACCGGCAGTAATTGCTTGGATGTCGCCTGTGTGGTGGGGTGCAACCTGGTGCCGGAGCCGCCAGCCAGCAATATACCTTTACGAATCATGCTGCGGTTCCCAGTCTTTCGCCGTGATATTTTTTAGCGCGGATCGCCTGCCACCAGTCCTGATGAGCCAGGTACCAATCAATCGTCGCTTCAAGACCAGCCTCAAAATCATGCTCCGCTGTCCAGTTCAAGTAAGACTCGGCGTTGGAGGGGTCAATTTCGTAACGGAAATCATGGCCTGGACGGTCGCGAACGAAAACGATCAATCGTTCACGCGCGCCATCGGGGCTGGGCAATTTGCGATCGAGTATTCTGCAAATGGCCTTAACAACATCCAGGTTGTTGCGGGGTTGGCGCGCACCGATGCAATAGGTCTTGCCAGGTTGAGCGGTTTCCACAAGTTTCACCAAAGCCTTTGCATGATCCTCGACAAACAGCCAATCGCGTATGTTCGTCCCATCACCATAAACCGGTAATGGCTTTTCTTCGATGGCACTAATAATCATGAGTGGAATTAATTTTTCAGGAAACTGCCACGGACCGTAATTATTAGTGGTATTCGAGACAATCACCGGCAAGCCATAGGTATGATACCATGCCCGCACCAAATGGTCGGAAGCTGCTTTGGTCGCCGAATAGGGGCTGCGAGGGTCATAGGCTGTTGCCTCGTGAAAAGCTGGTTCACCAGTTTCAAGCGCACCAAAAACCTCATCGGTGGAGATATGATGAAACCTGAACTTCGCGCGTCCTTCTGCCGACAAGCCCGCAACATAATTGCGCGCCGCCGCCAGCAAGGTGAAGGTGCCGACAACATTGGTTGAGACAAAATCTGCGGGACCATCAATTGAACGGTCAACATGGCTCTCGGCAGCTAAATGCATTACTGCTTCAGGTTGAAACTCATCAAATGCTTGTCGCACTGCGGCGGCATCAGTGATATCTGCAACCACCAGTTTATGTCTTGGGTGATGGCCGCCTGTCTCTAGTGCTAATTCGGAGGCCGCATACGTCATTTTGTCATAATTAAGAACCTGATGTTGCGTGGACTTCAACACATGGCGAACGACTGCCGAGCCAATAAATCCACAACCTCCTGTTATAAGTAGTCTCATCCAAGGTCCGCCATGTCCTAATCGTTCAAGTAATGAATTGGTTTAATCAGACCTTAGGTTTACGTGCAATAACAGGTTTAATTTTGTGTGAAGCTCGCAGGTGGTGTTTATTTTCGGTTTTTGATACCGATAACAAGTTTTGAACGGAACGAAGATAATTTTGTTGATTTGCCCGCTCGGCGGCATCTAAACCGCATTTTTCTGCCAAAATTTCGTGCATTTTCTGAATTTCATCAATATGCTGCTGCGCGATTGCACGCCCTACGATGCTGTCTTTATGCCGGCGATGACGATTGAGCGGTTCAGCAACGTAAGCCACCCTGCCCTTCTCATGGGTCAATATCTCAAGGTAGAGGCGCCAATCGCCCGCAACAGCCCAGTCGCGCAAAGAATCACCACAGCGACGTAACGCAGCGAGCAGTGCGTCCCGTCGCCACACAACCGCGCTCACATTGTAAATAAGATTTTGTACCGATAGACACTGCTTTGTAAACTCGCTCGCCGGCCAAACGCCCGAATTACCCAGCATTGATGCGCCAGCTTCACGATAATGGCTCTGATAGTTAGGCGCGATGAGCGCCCCGGTGTCATCAATCATCTGACTGTCTGAAAATCCCAGTGTCACATCATCGGCCCCCTCCATTGCCGCAATAACCCGGCTGAGAAACTGTGGGTCGCAATCATCATCAGCCTCTGCGATCCAGATATACTCGCCCCGCGCTGCCGTAACCGCATTTTCCCATTGCGCGAATACCTGCGCAGCATTTTGCAAATTCGCCATGATTTGCAATTTCCGGTCATATGTCTTAGCAATTGTTGCTGCGAGCGTGCGCGACTCGTCGTTTGAACCATCATCAAAAAACAATACCTCTGCCACCGGATAAGACTGCGCAAAGACCGAGTCTAAACGTTGTTGCAAATACCGGGCGTAATTATAATTCACTACACATACGCTAACGGCTTTCAAGCCAGGTTGCGCCAACCACAACAGGTCCTGTGCATAATGCGCGAAGGAAAATAACGCGCTTGCCAATGTTACCAGCCTTGGGCGATCCACCGCTAACGTCGGATGGTGTAAAACAGATAGTAATTTATCTCGAAAATCCTCGACATTCCCATATTCAGCGCTAAGTCCAGCCGCGTATTTGCGCAACATATCGGGAGTACCACCCGACTTGTCGAACGCGATCACTGGCACGCCACAGGCAATAGCCTCCATCGCAACGGTTGGGTATGGGTCTTCACGCGATGTAAGAGCATAAACGTCGGACGCTGAGTAATATTTCTCCACGTCGTCGTTGAAACCGACGCGAAAAAACCGTCCCGATGCCTGAGCGGTTTGTATTTCGATATTTAGATGAGCCCGCAATAACGGCTGAATTTCGCCGACCCATAAAAAATATACATCGTCTCGCGACTTTATAAAATATCTGGAAATTTGGAGAAATAAATCAAAGCCCTTGCGTACATCAGCAAATCCGACACCCAACACGAGGAAGGCCGCATCCGGTATTCCAAACCTCGCCCTAACCTCAGCGCGCGACAACGCAGAATATGTGATTTCCTTATAATTTCCCTGCGGTAAAATCGTTGCAAAATTTAGGTCTATTTGCAGCGATTCACAAAAGCGCTGGCGTGGATATGCCGCCGGGAATACCACGTTACGTGCCGCCATCGCGCCGAGCTTTGCCTGCGTATGCAGATTATATTCGCTCAGCAAATTTGGCATTTCGTGGACCAACAAAGTTACCGCTATACCATGCTCAGCCAAAGTCGGTACCAACCTGGCTGATGCAGCACTGTTCACAATGGCCGTCCGAATCCCCAAATCGGCACAGCGGCCAATAAAACTGGCGATCTCGGCTTTATCGCTCGTCAAAAATGGTTTCGATGCCCGTTGAAATTCCGGCACCAAAGACCCAGGCCCGAGTAGTAACACGTGAACATCTATTCCGCAAACGAACTTATAATGACGCGCCAAATTCAACATGATCATCTGAGCGCCATGGGGTTGTGCGTCATGCCCCACCATGAGCAAACTCATCCTGGTCTCCGGCATAACCTGGCAAATTGCGCGGCCTGTCGCGTTCAAAAATGCGGCACCGAAATGTACATCTGGCTCCAAAAACGCACCTTCAGCCCACTCATTCCAGGCATTCACACAAATAATCGGCTCACCGTAAAATGGCTGTTCATTCGCCCGGGTCACCAACGCCTCAAGCCAGGCCTGATATTTCGCCGGGGTGGCATCATACAGCACCAACCCTTTACCCTCGCGGCGCGGGTCATTATCCCAACCAGGCGCAATGGTTTTAATCAGTGGATAACCGGGGTCAGGTGTGGCGAGTGACGCATCAGCGACATCCTGATATTCATAAACTTTGGCGCTAAATTCCGGGTCGAGTAAATCCAACTTTGCATTGATCGGCGCCAGAAGATCGGCAATTTTATGTGGTGGAAACTCGACAGCACCATCCAGACCGTAAGGCGTCGGATCACAATCACCGATGCTCTGCACCATGACGATTATTGGGCTTTCTCCATGATTTTTCTGGAACAACGCACGCCATGCGGCAATCCGCGATACGGCGTCTGGAATTAATGTTGCCCGGTAAATCATCAATAATGGCCGGCCATCAATGCGAATATATCGCTGGTCGGCGAACAGGCCGGCGAAACAGGCAATAAGCGCCTCATCATCGGATTCCCGATATTCCTGCGCCAATAATACCTCGCGCTCAAGCCCATCCCAGCGGCGCGTCCAGTTCTCGTTGGCCCAGCTCACGCAAAATGGAAACGCCAACTGCTGATCCGACAGCAGTATATTCAGGGGCGCATCCAGAAGGCGTTGACGATTGAACCAGTAAAAATGGAATACAAACCCGCCAACGCCTGCCCCTTGAGCGAGCTCCATCTGCCGACGCAGGGTTTGCGGATTATCCAACGCGTAGAACCCTAAATCGCGCGGCACGCGCGGCTGCAGGTGCCCTGCGAAGCGCGGCAGCCCACGCGCCAGATTAGTCCAGTCAGTAAACCCTTTGCCCCACCAGGCATCGTTCTCTGGCACCTGATGAAATTGTGGCAGATAAAATGCCAATAACTTGGCCCGCCGCGTCGCATGCACGGGCACGGGTCGGAATTCCTCGAAAAATGCACCTGCTCTCGTGGCGTGCTTTACCGCACCAGGGATCAACGTCTCATGCTCGGGTCGGGCCGGAAAAAACGTCCCTTCGCCTCGGTTGGCCAGATAATGCAACAAGGGGTTCAGCCCCCCCAACACCGCAGCGTAGCGCGCGGTGTAAAACTGCATGTCAAATTCTGCCGAAGGGTTGCGCGCCTCGGCGGTGCCAAACACCAGAAAATGTTCGAACGGGTCTGAGCCCGCGGTCGCTACATCCTGATTATTTTCAAAATAATAGGCCGGGTCAAACATCGGCACCGGCGAGACCTGGCCGGTGAAACGGCGTTCCAGAAAATGCTTCAAAGCGTTTTCACCGAGCGGCACCTGATATTGCTCACGATACCAAGCCACATGAAAAAAAGCACAGGGGTCACGGCCTTCTTTGTCCCCATGGGTGACGTAATGCAACAATGGGTTTAACCCGGCGCGGGCGACATCCGGGTTGGCCGCCAAGTAGTAACCTGGGTCGAAATACGGGTTTGGCAAATCGCCCTGCCGCCAGCCGATTTTGCAAAAATACCCCAGCTGGTCGGCGCCGGGCTTTGCCAATTCAGGATGCCGTTCAACGTACCAATCTGCCAAAAACAGCCCACTCGCATGGATATAAGCCATCTCGGCCTGCATATACTGTTCTGAAATCGACATCATCATTCCTGCATGGACACTGGTATCATGCCGGAATGTGCGGGAACCGTCTAATCCATAACGGCGTGTGCCGGGCTGGCCGGCGCCTCAACGCCAGCGGGCGGCTTGCGCATCAGTAGCAGGCAGGCCACCGCCGGGATGGTGGTGAGCAGCATCAGTTTATAATCATCAACATAGGCGATAATCTGCGCCTGGGTGTTGATCAGACTATTCAGTAACGAGGCGCTGGCCGGCGAGGCCGGACTCAGCATTTTGCTTACCGTCCCGCCCCCCTGCAAAGGCCGGGTGAAGGGCGTGACATATTGCGCCAACACCGAATGCTCAACCTGAGTTTGACGGTCCAGCAAGGCCGAGGTAATGGAGATACCGATGGCGCTGCCGACATTACGCACCAGGCTGAGTAAACCAGTGCCCTGGGTGCGCAACACCGGTGATAATGTATAAAACGCTACCACTTGCAACGGTACAAATACAAAGCCCAAACCAGCGCCCTGAATGATGATGGTGGTGGTCATGTAACCCACTGAAACCTCCGGGGTCCAACCTTCCAGCATATAGATCGAAAGGCCAAGCATCCCATATCCCACCAGCATGATGACCCTTGGGTCCACCTTGTTGGTGAGCCTGCCGGCAATCATCATCGCGCCCATCGTGCCGATGCCACGCGGCGCCATAATCAAGCCTGCCGTCGCCACCGGATAATTGCCGAGATTTTCCAGATACGGTGCGAGCAGGGCGGAGGAGGCGAGCAGGATCATCCCCACCGAAAACATCGTAATCAGCCCCGCATTAAGGTTCATGTCACGGAAGGTAGCGCGCGGAATGAACGGGTCCTTCGCGGTCATCATATGCACAATGAATAGATAAAACCCCAAACCGGCCAGTATGGCAGCCACCACAATCTCCGGGTTGCTAAACCAATCTAGCTCCTCACCACGGTCGAGCATGATCTGCAGCGCCGCCAGCCCCAATGCGAGTACGCCAAACCCCAGCCAATCAAACCGCCCGGTGGCCGCCTGCTTCACGCGCGGCATTAAAAACAACAAGCCCAGCACAGCAATGATGCCAAACGGCAGATTCACGAAAAACACATAACGCCAGTTATAATAATAGGTCAGATAGCCGCCCAGGGTCGGCCCCAAAATCGGCCCTACCATAACACCCATACCCCAAACCGACATCGCCATACCGCGCTGCTCAACGGGGTAGATATCCAGCATGGTGGATTGTGAGAGCGGCACCAGCGCCGCGCCAAAGCAACCCTGCAGAAACCGGTAAACAACCATCTGTACCAACGAATCGGCAATGCCGCACAGCATCGAAGCCACAGTGAAACCCACCAGACAAGCGATGAATAAATTCTTGCGGCCAAACCTTGCCGCCAGCCAGCCAACCGGTGCCGTCATGATAGCGGCGGCAATCACGTAGGATGTCAGAACCCAGGTGATTTCATCATACGAAGCCGAAAGACTGCCCTGCATATAGGGCAACGCCACATTGGCGATGGTCGAATCCAGCGCCTGCATCAGGGTCGCGATCATCAGACAAATGGTAATCAGTGTCCGGTGCGGCGTCTCCACCAAGGCAGGGCCCGGCATTAGAACAGGTCCGACAAATGCCGATGGTGATTCGTATCAATCGAAATAACGGCACTCATGCCATCGCGCAGCACAAACCCCTTTGGGCCTGATTTGATCTGTACCCGCAACGGAATCCGCTGCACCACTTTTACCCAGTTACCCGACGAATTCTGCGCCGGCAGAATGGAAAATTCCGAACCGCTGGCGGGGCTGATGCTTTGCACCACGCCCGTCCAATTCTCACCAGGGTACGCATCGACCGTAATATCCACGCTCTGGCCTGGCTTCACCCAGGTTAAATCACTTTCTTTCGGCTGTGCCGTCACCCAAATATCAGTGTCGGAAACCAGCCCGAAGGCGGCGGTGCCGGCCGGTAGAAACATGCCCGGCTGCAACTGCTCCACCATCGTCACGGTACCGGAATAAGGTGCCCGCACGATGCTGTGGGCCTGCTGCAGTTTGGCATTGTTCAACTGCGCCAGGGCCGATTGATATTCAGGGGTCTGCGCGGGATCGATGTTGGGGTTATTGGCCAATTTGGCCAGTTGTACGCCAGATTCATCCTGCAACTGCGTCAGCTTCGACTGGTCAGCCGCCAGTTTGAACCGGGCATCATCGTAAGTCGCCCGCGTCACGCCGCCCGAGCCGACCACCGAGGCGTATTTTGAGAGGTTCGATTGGTCATCCTGGATTTGAATCCGCTGCGCGGCAATCTCATCCACCGCCTCAGCATAACCGCGCTTGGCCGAGGCCACATCTAATTGCGCCTGCGCCAACTGCGCCTGGGCGGCGGCCACCGCGATATCAAACTGCGCCTGACTCAGCTTGAACAAAACCTGACCAGCCTCGACATGCTGATTATCCTTCACGTCCACTTCCGAAACCAGACCCGAGACATCAGTGGAAAGTGAGACCTTCGCTGCATCCACGTAAGTATCATCCGATGATACATACCGACCACCAAACAACCAGAAAATTAACGAGACAATCAGCACGACCAGCACACCACCCAGCATCAATACGGGCCGCAGCAGTTTAATGCGGTTGGCCCGGCGGAACCCGGCATTGCTGGTATTGCGTGGTACGGTGTTGGCCTGAGACATTACGCAACCTCCTTGATTGTACCTGAAGGCACTAACGGCATATTCAATAAATTGGCTTTCATCTGATTCAGGCCGGTGAGCATGGCGTTTCGCACTTCATCGGGCACTCCGGCGCCGATCTCCGCCGCCAGCGCTCGCTTCAACACTGCCAGTTCCTGCAAAACCGGCTCGGCGGCAGGCAGCAGATGCAGCCGCCAGATGCGTCGGTCCGCCGCATCCGCCCGCCGCTCGATCAAACCGCTCGCCGCTAGCCGGTCCACCAACCGCGCCACCGAAATCGGCTCCACCTCCAACAAATCGGCAATTTCCTTCTGCGAGAGACCAGGGTTCCGGGCCAACCGGGATAGCAACGCCCATTGCGCCCTGGTCACGCCATGCGCACTGGCACGACGATCCGCCTCAACCCGTAACATTCGGGCGACATCGTGCAGCAGGAACAGTAAATCATGGTCGGCATACTGGCTCATCACAGTGCTTATAATAAGTACGCTTACAGGTTTTTACGATATCGCCACATCACAATTCTGCCCCCCTAAAATTGCTTGGCGGCAGCCTCGAAACAGTCATATGGTTACTTCAATAATAACTGGAGAACGCATATGCCCGAGCCTATTTTGCCGATTCTCGAAGCCATGAAAGCCAGCCATACCCTGCACCTGGAGCGGCTGGTTAAGTTCAAGGAAGCTGGGGGGAGGTTGGACGACGACCCCAACCATGAAACCATCGAGGAGTTGATCAACCGCGAGCGGCTCGCTGTCAGCCGGTTCGCCTCCTCCATCGAGCATATGAGCAAAGTGCAAGTCTGAATCAAAAAGGCCCGGGTTTTCCGGGCCTTTTTAGTTTTTGGGCGGCTTAGTGGTTAAGCGCCTGCACGATCTCTTCGGTCATCTTTTTGGCATCGCCGAACAACATCATGGTGTTGTCGCGGAAGAACAACTCGTTATCGACACCGGCATAGCCAGAGGCCATCGAGCGCTTCACGAACAGCACAGTTTTGGCCTTATCGACTTCCAAAATCGGCATCCCAAAAATCGGGCTGGCCGGGTTGGTTTTAGCCGCCGGGTTGGTCACGTCATTCGCGCCGATCACGTACACCACGTCCGCGGTGGCGAACTCATTATTGATCTGCTCGAGCTCGAACACTTCATCATACGGCACATTGGCTTCCGCCAGCAGCACGTTCATGTGCCCCGGCATCCGGCCAGCCACTGGATGAATGGCGTATTTCACTTCCACATTGTCTTTTTTCAGCGTGTCGGCCATCTCGCGCAGCGCGTGCTGGGCCTGAGACACCGCCATGCCGTAACCCGGCACGATGATGACCTTGGAGGCATTCTTCATGATGAACGCCGCATCCTCGGCCGAGCCGATTTTCACGGCCTTGTCACCGCCCGGCCCGGCCACAGCCGCCTCGCCAGTGGTGCCGAAGCCACCCAGGATCACATTGAAGATGCTGCGGTTCATGCCCTTGCACATAATGTAGGACAGAATGGCGCCCGAGGAGCCTACCAGCGCACCAGTCACGATCAAGGCCAGATTCCCAATGGTGAACCCGATGCCCGATGCCGCCCAGCCCGAGTAGGAGTTCAGCATCGAAACCACCACCGGCATGTCGGCACCGCCGATCGGGATGATGAGCAAAAAGCCAATGGCGAGCGCTAAAATCGCCACCATCCAGAACACCACCTGGCTGCCGCCCGAGACGATGAACGCCACGATCAACACCAGCAGCAATATGCCAAGCCCCAGATTGATCTGGTGCTGGCCCTTAAAGGTGATCGGTGTGCCCTTCATCAGCGCCTGCAACTTGGCAAACGCGATCAATGAACCGGTGAAGGTGATGGCACCAATCGCCAGCCCAAGCGACATCTCGATCAGGCTCTCAACGTGAATATGGCCAGGCGAGCCAATGCCAAAGCTCTCCGGCGCGTTCAACGCGGAAGCCGCCACAAACACCGCCGCCAAACCCACCAGCGAGTGGAAAGCCGCAACAAGCTGCGGCAGGGCGGTCATTTTAATCCGCAGCGCCGCGACCGTACCGATGGAACCGCCAATGGCGACCCCCAGTACGATCATGAACACGCCACCGAGCGACATGCCGCCGTGCAAAAGGGTTGCGACAATGGCAATACCCATGCCGACAACGCCCATCTGGTTGCCACGGCGCGAAGTCAGGGGATGAGACAGGCCGCGCAGCGCCAGAATAAACAGGACAGCAGCGACGAGATAGGCAAAAGCAGTAAATGACTCGTTCATGTGGGCGTTTGCCTTATTGCTTCTTGCGGAACATCGAGAGCATGCGGTTGGTCACCACAAAGCCGCCGAAAATATTAACACTCACCAGCACCACGGCCAGGAAGCCAAAGGAATGCGCGGCAAAATTGCCATGCAGCCCGGCGGCCAGCATGGCCCCCACGATAATCACCGAGGAAATCGCGTTGGTTACCGCCATCAAAGGTGAATGCAACGCCGGGGTGACGTTCCAGACCACATAATAACCAACAAAAATCGCCAGCACGAAAATGCTGAACAGATACACAAACGGCGCCGCCGGTGGCGCGTGCTGGGCTGCGATTGCCGCCACCCCGGCAGCGTTCTGCGCCAAAATAGAGGCCTGGTGGGCTAGGTCTGCCGCCTGGCTGGCAAGATCAGTAGGGGTCATGTTCAGGTTCCTTGATTACGCGGCAGCGGCCGGCTGAAAATTCGGGTGGACAATCTGTCCGCCCTTGGTCAGCAGCACGCCTTTGATGATGTCATCGGTCTCAACCAGCTTCGGCGCTTTGGCCTCTTTATCCCAGAAGGTGGTGATGAAAGTGAGCAGGTTACGGGCGTAAAGCTGGCTCGCCGCCACGCCGATGCGCGAAGGCCAGTTGCGGTAACCCAAAATCCGCACACCGTTTTCAGTGATGATCAACTCACCCGGCACAGTGGCGGCGCAGTTGCCGCCGGAATCCGCTGCCAGATCAACGATCACGCTGCCCGGCTTCATCGCAGCCACCATCTCGGCGGTAACGATGGTGGGAGCCTTGCGGCCCTGCACCAGCGCGGTGCAGATCACCATGTCATTCTTCGCAACGGTCACGGCCATCAAATCGGCCTGCTTCTTGCGAAATTCATCGGACATCTGGCCGGCATAGGGGCCGGTCTGCTTGGCGGATTCTTCGTCATCAACACCAATATATGTCGCACCCAGTGAGCGGATTTCTTCCTTGGCGGCCGGACGCACGTCGGTACCCGAAACGATACCACCCAAACGACGCGCGGTGGCGATGGCCTGCAAGCCAGCCACCCCGGCGCCGATCACCAACACACGGGCGGGTGGCACCGTGCCGGCGGCGGTCATCATCATCGGGAAGCCGCGGGCAAACGCGTTCGCCGCCTCGATCACGGCCCGGTAACCGGCCAGGTTCGCCTGGCTGGAGAGCACATCCATGCTCTGCGCGCGGGTGATGCGCGGCATCATCTCCATTGCCACGCCGTCAATCCCGGCGGCAGCCAGCGCTGGCACCAGGGTGGGGTCTGCGAAGGTGTTCATGGTGCACACCAACAAAATACCCTTGGGCATCAGCGCGCGAACATCGGGCCCCGGTGCCTGCACGGCGAATAGAATGCCGGTATCCTTGAGAGCTGCTGCAGGATCAGCCACAATTTCGGCTCCAGCCGCGCTGTAGTCGGCATCGGAAATCGACGCTTCCAGCCCAGCACCGGCCTCCACCGCTACGCTCAAACCCAAAGCAATCAATTTTTTGACCGTATCCGGTGTGGCAGCCACACGGGCCTCGCCAGATGCACGTTCTTTCAAAACCGCCAGACGCATTTAACCATCCCCATAAGCCATTGAAGCCGATACTTTAGACCGGCTGTGCCATTAACTGCACCATGATGGAGCAGCGCAACAGATGCAATAGTTTCAGCCATTACCACAAAGCAAGGCCGTAATTCTTACGTAATTACAACAGCCACGTGGCCCTTCTCGGCGGCCACACCGATATAGCGATAACGAAGGCCGCTTGCAGCAATAAACTCTTGGAAAGCCTTGTATTCATGGGCGCGCCATCCGGGGTAATTGAAGTATTCATCAAACACGATCACGGTTCCGGTTTTGATCCGCGGCTGCAGCAGCGCAAAAATACATGCCGTAGATGTGTAAATGTCACAATCCACATGGATCAGCGCACAGGCCTCCGGGTGGGTGGCGAGGAACTCCGGCAAAGTGGCGTCGAACCAGCCAACATGAAGCTCGGAATTAGCCAAAATTTTCGGCAGTTTCCCCTTGAGGGAAAACGCGCCGGCAGCCTCCTTGGTGCCGCCCCAGTCACCGGGCAGACCCTCGAAACTGTCGAACCCATGCACAACGCGCTGGGTATTGGCCGCCAGATGGCGCAAGGAAGCCCCCTTCTCAACGCCAAACTCCAACACCAATCCTTGCGCCGGGGCCCGGGCAATGGCGAATTTCAGCAGATCAAAGCGGTCCGGCAACACCATCGCTTCAGGCATGTGCGCAATGATATAGTTGACGGCCTCGCGCTTGGCATTCAGCCGCAAGTCAAGCCATAGGTCGTTCGCATAGAACTTATGGAGCCACCTACGGTAAAGCCCGGCCGTGATCCCTTCTCGCCAGCCTTTTTTAAAGATCGACATAATTCCGATGGATCTCCACGCATTATGGCTCGCGCCTAGGCGGTAACGCCGGTGAAAGCAATACCGCTAGATGGTCGCGGGCACGCCCGCCGTGGCCAACGCCTGGGTCTGGCGTGTCTCAAGCGCGGCCTCGTTAAAATCTGCCACTGTTTCATGGAAAAGCCGGCTCCAGTTAACCTCGGCTTTCAGGCGCAGAAACACGCTGCCCAGGCCAATAGCGGAGCGGTCCATCAACACAAATTCACGCGGCGGGCGCACGCCGCCGGTGCGTTGTAGCCCGGCATGCACCTTCTCGGCGATTGAGCGGCCATATTGGGTGTCGCTGTTTTCCTGGATGGGCCGGACCCGGTCCTGCACCAAAGGCTCGTATAAAAACCGCGCCCAGTCGTTGAGCACATGCACCTGCTCGCGGGTGATACCCTTGAAACCCCATATATCATAGGCGTGCATCGAGCGATCTTCATCGTTGTCGCGCACCGCAGCATAAAGCTCCAGCACGCCAGTCACGAATTTACCTGGGAAAACCCGGATCGAGCCAAAATCCAGCAGGTTCAACCCACCCTCCGGACTCACCTGATAATTGCCCAGATGCGGGTCGCCGTGCAGCACGCCAAAACGGTAAAACGGGGTGTACCATGCGCGGAACAGGGCGGTGGCTAATTTATTACGGGCTTCCTGCGAGGGGTCGCTCTCCAGCCAGTTTTTCAGGCCGGTGCCGTTGAGCCATTTCATCGTGATCAGCCGGGTGGTGGTAAACTCCATCACTGGTTCGGGCACGTTCACATCGGGGACATCATGCAAAATGGTACTGAATAACCGCATCTGTGCGGCTTCGCGGGTGTAGTCGAGCTCCTCGCGCAGGCGCTCCACCAGTTCCGTGTAGATATCGTCCTGAATGATGGCGTTATCCATGCGCTGATACACCGCCATTGCCATTTTCAACTGCTTCAAATCGGCCTCAACCGTGCTCGGCATATTCGGATATTGCAGCTTGCAGGCGACATCTGTGCCGTCGGGCAGGGTGGCGCGATGGACCTGGCCTAAACTTGCGGCGGCGGCGGCTTCATGGCCAAAAACCTGGAATTTTCTCTCCCAATCCGGCCCCAATTCCCCGGCCATCCGGCGGCGTACAAACGCCCAGCCCATTGGCGGCGCATTGGCCTGTAATTCCGCCAGTTGAGCCGCATATTCCGGCGGCAACGCGTCCGGAATGGTTGAGAGAAACTGCGCCATCTTCATCATCGGGCCCTTCAAGCCGCCCAGAATGGCCTTCAAATCCTCGGCGTGTTTGGCTTGATTGGTCTTGATCCCAAACACCCGCTCGCCGGTGATGCGCGCCGCGATGCCGCCGACCGCGCCTGAGGTCCGGGCAAAGCGGCGGATTTCGCCAAACATGCTGCTGCCATCACGATCAGCCATGTTAAGCTGCCAACTCGTCGATGAACCCGGAAATTACGTCCAGACCTTTTTGCCAGAATTGCGGATCACTTGCATCCAGCCCAAACGGCGCCAGCAGTTCCTTGTGTCGCAACGTACCGCCAGCCTGCAGCATGGCGAGATATTTTTCAGTGAAGTCAGCGGCCTTGCCAGCAGTTTTTTGCTCGGTGTAAACCGCATACAGCGCATTCACCAAACAATCCCCGAACGCATAGGCATAAACATAAAACGGTGAGTGAATGAAATGCGGCACATAGGCCCAAAACAACCGGTACTCTTCGGTAAAATTGAAGGCAGGGCCAAGGCTTTCAGCTTGCACGTCCAGCCAGATTTCACCAATGCGCTCGGGCAGAATTTCGCCATGCCGGCGCTCCTCGTGAATTTTTTTCTCGAACTGATAAAACGCAATCTGCCGGACCACCGTGTTCAGCATGTCCTCGACCTTTTGCGCCAGCATTATTTTTCTCCGGCGCGGATCGGTCTCAGCATCGAGAAGTGATCTGAACGTCAGCATCTCGCCAAACACGCTGGCGGTTTCAGCCAAGGTTAGCGGCGTGCCGGACATTAAATAGCCTTGCTTCGCGGCTAGTACCTGATGCACCCCATGGCCAAGCTCATGCGCCAATGTCATCACATCGCGCGTGCGGCCATGGAAATTCATCAGCACAAACGGGTGCGCCGAGGGCACGGTGGGATGCGCAAACGCCCCACCGGATTTGCCAGGACGCAAAGCGGCATCAATCCAGTTCTTCTCGAAAAACGGCTTGGCGGTGGCGGCGAGTTCCGGCGTGAAGGCGCCGTAGGCATCCAGCACGCAGGCCTTCGCTTCCGGCCACGAAATTACCTTATCGCCATCATCCGGCAACGGTGCATTACGATCCCAATATTCAAGTTTCTCCAGCCCCAGCCACTTGGCTTTCATTGTGTAGTAGCGATGCGAGAGCTTACCATAGGAAGACACCACAGCAGCGGACAGCGCGTCCACCACCTCATCCTCCACCATGTTCGAGCGGTTACGATAGCTCGATGGCTTCGGATAATGCCGCCATTTATCGTCGATCTCTTTATCTTTAGCGAGCGTGTTGGTGATCAGGGAAAACAGCTTCTCCTGCTTCCCGATCGCCTCACCAATGGCCTTGCCGGCCGCTTCACGAATTTCGCGCGAGGGGTCGGAGAGCTTGTTCAGCACCGCTGACAACGTGAGGTCCTCACCGCGCAGCAAAATCCGCATGCCTGCGGTGGTTTCATCGAACAGCCGGCTCCAGGCGGAATGGCCCGTTATGTCCTTCTCGAGCAGTATTTTCTCAAGCTCATCGGAAAGCTGATGCGGCAGAAACACCCGCAAATCGCGCAGCCACGAGGCATAATGCGCCAACGCCGGGTCTTGCAGTTTCACCGCCAGATCGACCTCGGCAATGCGGTTGATCTCGAGCGTGAAGAACAGCAAAAATGTGTTGATACTGGTGCCGCGCTCGCTCATCGTTTGGTAGAACTTACCGCAAGCGGGGTCAGTGGAATCGGCGGCGAACAGCAGTTGCGCGTAGGACAGCACCCGGCCCAGCCGTTCCTCGATCTGCTCATAAGTGGCTATCGCGGCACCGAGTTCAGCACCCGAAAGCGTGGCGACATTACCCTTGTAGCGCGCCTCGAACACTTCGGCTTCGTGCTCTATCCCGGCGAGGTCGGTGGTTATGCGCGGGTCGGTGGCGGCACTGTAAAGATCGCTTAAATCCCAGACTGGTATTTCGACGCTGCCCCCCATACCTTCGGGCAGATAGGCTTGTCCTGAATTGCGCATCAAATTTGGGCTCCTTGATCACCACCTGATGTAAGCGCTCATGCGCTGACGTCAAACATATATTGAATAGGAGCGAGGCATTGCCGACAAGCGGGTTACGACGGGACGCGGGCAAGTTTGGGTTATTATTTGCCAGCCTGGGCGGCATGATCGGCTCGGGCTGGCTGTTCAGCGCCATGAACGCCGCCAGAATCGCCGGGCCGGCTTCCATCATATCCTGGTTCATCGGCGGGGCGGCGGTACTGCTGCTGGCGTTCGTCTATGCCGAACTCACCACCATGTTCCCCAAACCCGGCGCGGTGATCGTGTTCCCCAAACTCTGCCATGGCCACCTGGCCGCCCAGATCATGAGTTGGGTTAATTTTCTGGCCTATGTGTCGGTGGCGCCGGTCGAGGCGGTGGCGGTGGTGTCCTATACCAATAACTACCTCCCCGGCCTGGTGGTGCCCGAGACCGGGGTGCTCACCCTGCCCGGCGTGGCGGCGGCGGCAGCGCTGATGGCGCTGTTCATCGTTATAAATCTGCTGGCCATTCGGCTGGTGCTGGCGGTGAACAACGCCATTACCTGGTGGAAGCTGGCGGTACCTGCCCTCACCGTGGTGGCACTGATGCTGGTGCATTTCCGCGCCGCCAACTTCACCCAATTCGGCTTTGCCCCCGCCGGGATGAACGGGGTATTCGGCGCGGTATCGGGCGCCGGGATTATCTTCACCTATCTGGGCTTCCGCCAGGCCATTGAGTTGGCGGGGGAGTCATCGGACCCCAAGCATAATCTGCCCTTTGCCATCGTTGGCTCGGTGTTATTTTGCGTGCTGCTGTATGCGGGGCTGCAAGTGGCGTTCATCGGCGCGCTTGACCCCGCCGACCTTGCCCACGGCTGGAGCCACGTCAGTTTCCCCGGTATTTCCGGGCCGTTTGCCGGGCTTGCCAGCCTGCTGGGGCTAAGCTGGCTGGCGGTGCTGCTGTATGCGGACGCCGCCATTTCCCCCGCCGGCACCGGCATTATTTACAACACCACGGCGGCGCGGGTGATCTACGCCAGCGCGCGGGAAGGCTACCTCACCCGCCATTTCGCCACGCTCTCCCGCGCCGGGGTGCCGGTGAGCAGCCTGATACTCAGTTTTGTGGTGGGATTGTTGTTTCTCGCCCCGCTGCCCTCATGGCGGCTGCTGGTGACGTATCTCTCCTCCATCGGCGTGCTGGCCTACGGGATGGGGCCGCTGGTGCTGCTCTCGTTCCGCAAAACCCTGCCCGAGCACGAATTCCCCCGGCCCTTCCGGCTGGCCTGCGCGCCATTATTCGCCACACTGGCCTTTATGGTGTCAAATTTCGTGGTGTTCTGGGCGGGAGCGAGTGTGGCTAACCATCTGTTTGGCGGGCTGGGCATCGCGTTTGTGGTTTACTGCGCCTACCAATTCGCCACCCGCCGCACGCTCGGCCACCTCGAATGGCGGGGTGCCTGGTGGTTCACACCTTACTTCGGCGGGTTATGGGCGATTACAGTGTTTGGCGGCACAGGATGGGTGCCTTCAGTGCTGCTGGTGGTATTCAGCATGATCATCATCGCGTTCGCCCGCGGCGCCGCGATGCCCGAGCCAGTGGAAGCGAGAGAGCATTTTTATGATCACGATCATACGTAGCCGTTGTTAACGAAACGAGGCGACTGCAAGCTCAGGTCGCATAGACGCAGCGTTATCCGGCTGGCGGTGATGAAGCTGTAAAAATCATTGCGAATGAAAATCATTATGATTTGCACAGCGTTTTTCAAAGTTTTCTTGTTGTAAAATGCAAACAGGACTATGAAAACATCGGGGGCCACATGAAAAATTTTCTGGTGACAGTCGTTGCTTTAACTATTGTCGCGGGTTCGGCGCATGCCGCCTCGACGGCTCTACAAAATTTGCCGCCAGGGCCTTTTGGGCAGTCAGTTCAGCGCGGCTACGATACCATCATGAACACCACCACCGACCCCGAATCCAAAGTTCATGTTGGCAACGCGCTGACATGCAACAGTTGCCACACAGATGGCGGCAACAACGACCACCCTGGCAATTTCCTTAAAACTGCCACTAAATTTCCGTCGTTCTCCCCGCGCGAGGGCGCTGTGATCACCCTTGAGGACCGGATTGCCAACTGCTTCATGCGCAGCATGAACGGCATGCGCCCGAGCACCGATAGCCAACTGGTTGTCGATATGACCGCCTATATCAGTTGGCTCGACCACGGCAAGGAGATATTAGCCCCAGCGCCTGCCACCAAAACCAGTCCTTTTCCGGCAATGTTCAAGGCTGCCACCCACGCCGATGTTGTAGCCGGTACCGCCGTTTATAAAACTGATTGCGCGGCCTGCCATGGCGCGCAGGGCGCAGGCGTACCAGGCACTTTCCCGCCGGTGTGGGGCCCCAACAGCTATAACGCGGGCGCGGGTCTGGCCAATGTGCCAAAACTCGCTTCCTGGGTAAAAGGCAATATGCCCCTGGGCAATGCTCACTTGAGCGATAAGGACGCCTCTGATGTGGCGCTATATATAGATACACAACTACGCCCGGATTTTGTGCTCACCCAGCATCTACCTGCCGGTTCGCCAGCTGACGATTATAACGCCGCGGTCAGAACCGAGACCGACACAGTGGCGAGCAATCTTAAAAAGGCCGGGTTATCTCTGCCTGCCTTGCTGGGGACAACTCCCTAAACGCCTGCTGCACGTCAGGCGGGGGTCCTACAGACTCCCACCCCGCCGGCCGATCGCCGCACCTAACCGCAACCTTAAAGAATTCAGCTTGATGAACCCGGCCGCATCCTGCTGGTTGTACGCCCCGGCATCATCTTCAAATGTCACCATCCGGGTGGAATACAGCGAGTTCGGGCTCTCGCGGCCGATGACCGTCACATTGCCCTTATAGAGTTTCAGCCGCACCGTACCTGTAACTGAGTGCTGACTGGTATCGATCAGCGCCTGCAGCATCCGCCGCTCGGGCGAGAACCAGAAGCCGTTATAGATCAGCTCAGCATAGCGGGGCATGATGCTGTCCTTGAGGTGCCCGGCTTCGCGGTCCAGCGTGATGCTTTCAATGCCACGATGTGCTGCGAGCAAAATGGTGCCGCCGGGGGTTTCATACACACCGCGGGATTTCATTCCCACAAATCGGTTCTCCACCAAATCGAGCCGGCCGATGCCGTTGGCTTTGCCGTATTCGTTCAGGCGGGTGAGGATGGTGGCGGGCGAGAGGCTCTCACCATTGATCGCTACCGCGTCGCCCTGGTGGAAATCCACCGAGATGATGGTGGCCCGATCCGGCGCATCCTCGGGCGAAATGGTGCGCTGGTACACCACTTCCTCGGGCTCCACGGCGGGGTCTTCGAGGATTTTGCCTTCCGAGGAGGAGTGCAGCAAATTCGCATCCACTGAGAACGGTGCCTCGCCGCGCTTATCCTTGGTCACCGGAATCTGATGCGCCTCGGCATATTCCAGCAGCTTGGTGCGCGATGTCAGTTCCCACTCCCGCCACGGCGCGATCACCTTGATATTCGGGTTCAGCGCGTAATAACCCAGTTCAAATCGCACCTGATCGTTACCTTTGCCGGTCGCGCCATGTGCCACCGCATCCGCCCCCACCATCTCGGCAATCTCGATTTGCCGCTGGGCGATCAAAGGCCGGGCGATCGAGGTGCCCAGCAGATACTGGCCCTCATACAGCGCATTGGCCCGGAACATCGGGAACACGAAATCCTTCACGAAGGTCTCGCGCAAATCCTCGATGAATATTTGGCGGATACCGAACATCTCGGCCTTCTTGCGGGCCGGCTCCAGCTCCTCGCCCTGGCCCAGATCCGCCGTGAAGGTCACGACTTCGCAATTATAGGTATTCTGCAGCCAGCGCAGAATGACGGAGGTATCGAGCCCGCCCGAGTAGGCCAACACGACTTTTTTGATTTTCTGGTCCATGAACGAGGCTTCTATTAGTCCATGAAGCCTCTGCCAAGAGTGGCCGGATTTAATCTTTCGGCCTAGGAAACTGCCGTTTCTTACCCTGGCCGATAACCATTAGGAGCCAGCCAGCCAAATCCCATATTTCCGGTCCCCCTTCCCATTCAAATGCCTCCATTATCCGCTGAATATTAAAATCCCGCTGATCCTGGCGAAGGTGGCAGAAGCCTTCAATGGACAAAACAACAATCGTGTTGCGCAGAGAGACTGCCCATACCCGTTTTACAGTAACTCCACGCTTTGTGATCTCACCCTGAGTGTCTTTGAAATGGATGAATATATCGATATCGGGTGACGCAATTCTGATTTTGGGAAGTGTGATTTTTTGATCCAAGGCTGCTGGATCGAAAGGTTTATCGTCTGTGTCAGCCTGTTCCGATTGGTCGGCCATCAGCAACCCCTTATAAATATTGATTAATTATCAGATGAACGCCTTTTAGCCGCGCTTAAACATGGCTCCGGCAAACATCTTCGCCCCGGTCCATTGCTGGGCCAGGTAGCCGCCCGTCGCCAGGGCCTCGGGGGCGCGGGCATCGCCGGTGGGCAGGTACAAATCTGAGAAATCAGCCGTGCCGAACATCATGTCCCAATAGGGGAACACCCCGCCATAGTTGCAGGATTTGCGCCCGGCGCCCTTCAGCGCATGGTGCAGCCTATGAAAGCGCGGCGAGACCAGCAGCCGCTCGCCCAGCCAGCCGAACGACAGGCGGATATTGGCGTGTGAGAGGCTCTCGATAAAGCGTAGCAGCAAAATCAGCAGCGGGAATTGCAGCGGCGGAATACCAATGGCGAGGCCAATCACGAAGAACCAGACGAACGAGATCAGGTCATCGAGAATATGATTGCGGTCATCAGACCAGAAACTCATCTGCCGCTGGGCATGGTGCAGCGCGTGCAGCGCATACCAGGCCCGGAAGGTGTGGCTCAGGCGGTGCCGCCAATAATCAGCAAAGTCCAGAATCAGCGCGTAGATGAGGAACGTGATAACGGGGTGCCCAAACAGCGCCGGTATCCACATTTCCAAATCCGGCGGCACAAACCCCCAATCCACCAGCGTGCCAGTGAACACCACCTGCAGCTGATAAAACAGCAGGAAGCTGACAATCGGGATCACCCCCACCCGGTTGAGAATGGTATAAAGCACATCCACCCCCACCGCCTTGCGCGACGCCCAACGCTCGACCGGGAATAGTGCCTCCAACGGCCAGCACACCGCGTAAGTGACGATGACCGCGAACATACCATAGACGCAGATCAACGCCCAATCGAACGAGAGTTCTTCCCACTCCATCCAACCAAAATGATACAAGACAGGCAAAATCAGCCACTGGTCGATATCGCCGGCAATGATGCTGAAGAAGCGGTCTAGGAACATGCGTTATAAGGTCTCCGCCGTCAGCTTACCTGGTTTGCGCATGGCGGTGTTGAGGAAAATACCATGCGGAGAGCGGCCAACATCGATTTTACTAAAATCACCGCTCACCGGGTCCAGCACCGCCACCGCTTCGGCAAAGCGCAGCGCGATCCATAATTTACCGTCCGGCGCCTCGCCGAGGTCATCCGGGCCACCGGGAATAGTATAGTTGCGGCGCACCGCCAGCGTTGCCGGGTCAAGCGCGGTCAGCGTGCCGCCGATGCGATTCGAGACGTAAATCGTTGCTTTATTTTCAGTGATGAAAATATTATGTGCCCCCTTGCCGGTCTCAACATGGCGCAGGATCTCGCCGTTCACCGGGTCAACTTCAATAATGCCGTTGGCACCCATGATGCACACCAGGATTTTGCCGTTATGCCACAATACGCCGGCCGGGGTGGGACCCACTTTCACGCTCCAGCGGGTGGTCATGTCGGTCAGGTCGAACGACACCAGCGTATCGCTACCTTGCATGGAGTTGAAACTCCATTTGCTATCGGGCGAAAAATCCAGATGACTGGGCATTTTGCCCGGTGAGAAGCGCTTCACAAGCTTTAAGGTCACGCCGTCATAAACATCGACATGGTTGATGCGCAGCGCGTTCACGACGAGATATTTTTGATCCGGCGTATAACCTAATTGATACGGGTCAGCGATGGTCATATGACCTAGCGGTTGGGCGGTGAGCGGGTCCACAATGAACAACGCATTACCGCTGGCATCACAAATAAAAAGCTTGCTGCGGTCCGGTGTCAGCACCCAATGGCTCGGCTCACGGTAGGTGGGTAGGGTTTTAATCACCTCGCGAGTGGTCATGTTGATGACGCTCACCGTCGCCTCACCGGAATTCATCACCATGGCGAGTGGCGCGGATGCGCCGGGGGCCAGTGGCGGCGGTGCATCGGCGTCGGCCAGAGCAGAGGTAAAACCAAGCAGCGGGAGCGAAAACAGGGTGCGGCGGAGGATCATAAATCCCCTTTAGGCCTATTGGAAGCTGTTGCGAAGAGCGCACTGACCCAAACGAAGAAAATGCTGCTTGTTGTTGCAATTAAAACATTATCTGTTGCTGCGTGCAGTGCAAAAGCAATGAAAATCAATCGCAATAAACGACGTTGCGCACGGGGTAAAAACCGGCTGCCGCGCCATGCCCAAAGGCCGATGAACACCGCCAGCAATGCTAGCCCGATAAACCCACCCTCAGCGCCAATGCGCAAATATTCATTGTGCGCAGCGTTGGTGCCGATGCTGGCGCTTAAGGTAGAGGTAACCGGCAGTACGTATTTGCCAGCCCCCACGCCCCAGCCCACCCAGGGTGAGTTGGCAATGGCACTCTCGAAATACGGCCAGACCAAGTCTCGGTGCGATAGGTTAACCGCCTCGCCAAGCTGCACCAGGTCGAACACCCGGATGAATGAGAGCGCATTGGCAAATATCACCGCCAGGCTGGCCAGGGCACCACAAGCCGCGAGAAACATGATTTTGCCGCGCGCGGCGACGGGCGAATACGGTTGTAAAACCGCAAAGACCGTCACCAGCACCGCCAAAGCCAGCGGCACCCGAGCGCCGGTGGCAAACAGTACCGCGAAATTCACCAGCAGCCAGACGACCTCCATGCGCCGGACGCCCGCTGAAAGCACCACCAGTCCGGCGTAGATGCCGATCAGCGCAAACCCCGCCAGAAACGCTGGTTCACCTGAAGCCCCCAACCGTAATGCGCCTTGCTCCAGATCATACATCACATGCACACCGGCCAGTTGCAGCACCACGCCGAACAGCACCGTACAAAACGGCGCTGCGATCACCGTGCGCACCACGGCCCGGCTCCAACCCGACGGCGGTTTGACGAACCCAAAGGCAAACGGCGCCGCCGAGCCCACCAATGAGCGCAGGCTGGAGAGCAGACTGAGCCCCGGATACAGCCCATGCGCTAACCCGGCGATGAACATCGCCCCATAAGCAACGCCCGGATTATAGCGGTCAGACTTTACCCCGCCGCGCAACGCCAACGCCAACGCCAGAGCCAGCCCGATACCCTTCATGGCGCCAATGATGACCTCATAGCCGCCCACCAACCCGGCCAGCCAGATATCGGGCGAGGTTTCGAGAAACAATACCCAAAGCACCACCGCCGCCAACGGAAACCACAGAGCCACGCCAAAAGTGCACAGCAGACCCACACCCCCCAGGCCAAGTGCCAATGTCGTCACGCGAGGCCTTGAGCATTTTGTTTCATACGCCGATGTTAGCGGTATATGATTCTTAACTCCATCGAACAGGGCGCCGGCCCGCCGTTGATTTTGTTGCACGGGCTTTTTGGTTCGGCCAAAAACCTTGGCGCCATCGCGCGCGGCTTGGCACCGCAGTTTCGCGTGGTCTCGTTGGATTTACGCAACCACGGTGACAGTCCGCATGACGCCGCCATGAGCTACCCGATTATGGCCGATGACGTGGCTGAGACCATCGCCACCCTTGGTATCACCACCGCAGTTCTTGCGGGCCATTCAATGGGCGGCAAAATCGCCATGCATGTGGCGCTCGCCCATCCTGGCCTGATTACCAAACTGGCGGTGCTTGACATTGCCCCCGTAACCTACATGCACGGATACGATGACTTTGCCGCGGCGATGCAGGCGCTGCCTCTAACCTCGTCTCTCACCCGCAGCGCCGCTGATGCCGCACTAGCTGCCGCCATCCCCGAGCCCACCTACCGCGCCTTCCTGCTCAATAATCTGATCCTGGGCGGGCAGCCGCGCTGGCGGGTAGGCTTGGACGAGATCCGCGCCGCGATGCCTGAGATGCTGAAGTGGCAGGACCCGCTTAGCGCCCCCTTCCCCAACCCCGCTTTATTCCTGCGCGGCGGCAACTCGGATTATCTGCGCGAGTCCTCGCATGAAAAAATCACCGCGCTGTTTCCACATGTCACGATCAAGACCATTGAGAATGCCGCCCACTGGCTACACGCCGATCAACCAAAGGCCGTCATCGCCGCCTTGCAGGAGTTTTTGCTGTAATGTCTATCCATTTTGACGTGCTGATCATTGGCGCCGGCATGGTGGGGGCCGCCACCGCCGCCGCGCTGAGCACCACCCACAAGGTCGGGCTGGTCGAGGCTGAGGAACAGGCCGGCTACCACACCACCGGCCGCTCCGCAGCCATCTGGATTCTCAATTACGGCCCGCCCGAAGTACGGGTCCTCACCGGCCTGTCTCGCGATTTTTTCCTTAACCCGCCGCCCGACATAGCTACCACATCGCTCGCCATCCCACGCCCAATCATCTATCTGGCACCCGAAGAGCAAACCAGTTTCCTCGACGCGCTGATCGCCCAGGACCTTGGTATCCGGGAAATTTCCATCGCCGAGGTAAAGGCCCAGATACCTGCCTATATCGACGGTTACGCCATCCGCGCCGGGTTAGAGGAGTCTTCCTTCGACATGGATGTCGCTGCCCTCCACCAAGGTTATCTGCGCTGCGTCCGCCAAAATGGCGGTCAACTGATGCTGCGCAGCCGTGCTGGTAAAATTACCCGCAAGGACGGCAACTGGCATGTTGAAACCAGCGGCGGCACCATCGTCACCGCCCCGGTCGTGGTCAACGCCGCCGGTGCCTGGGGCGATGAGGTCGCTGGCATCGCCGGACTGCCGCCCATCGGCCTGGTGCCCTGCCGCCGCACCGCTGCCGTCATCGACCCCGCCCCCTATGACGTTGCCCAATGGCCGCTGGTCCAGGCCGCCGACCATAGCTGGTATATCCGCCCGGAAGCCCGCTCTAAACTCATGGTCACCCCCTGCGACGAAACCCCGATGCACCCGCACGACGTGCAACCCGATGAGCTCGACGTCGCCATCGGCATCGACCGTATGCAGCAGGCCCTCAACATCGATGTCCGCCGGGTCGAACATTCCTGGGCGGGCCTGCGAACCTTCTCCGCCGACCGTAACCTCGCGTTCGGCTTCGACACCGAAGCCCCCGGCTTCTTCTGGTGCGTCGGCCAAGGCGGCTATGGCATCCAAACCGCCCCTGCCGCCGGCCAGCTCACCGCCAACATGATCGCCAACCGCGACCCAGGACCCGCCGCCAGTATCATCCCGGCGATTAACCCCATGCGATTTAGGACCTAAGGCCAGGGGGCCGGGGGCAGCGCTCCTGGCCTTGCCCCCTAAACCCGCCTGGTTTATCGCCGGGGCATAACACCGGAGGTTCCTATGGCTGCGATTGCTGACATTATTGCGCGTGAGATTTTGGATAGCCGGGGGAACCCGACGATAGAGGTTGATGTGGTGTTGGAGAGCGGCGCGATGGGCCGGGCTGCGGTGCCGTCAGGGGCTTCGACCGGAGCGCATGAGGCGGTTGAGTTGCGCGATGGCGATAAGGGCCGCTACGGCGGCAAGGGTGTGCAGTCTGCTGTTGTGGCGGTGACAGGCGAGATTTTCGAGGCCATTGGCGGCATTGATGCGTCTGAGCAGGTGGCGATTGATGAAATCATGATCGATCTGGATGGCACGCTGAATAAGTCGCGGCTTGGTGCGAACGCTATTTTAGGTGTTAGCCTGGCTGTGGCGAAAGCGGCAGCCGAGGATTTAGGTTTGCCGTTATACCGTTACGTGGGCGGCGTGTTTGCGCGGACCCTGCCGGTGCCGATGATGAATATTGTGAATGGCGGCAAACATGCTGACAATCCGATTGATATTCAGGAATTCATGATCCAGCCGGTTGGCGTGGGTAGCATCCGTGAAGCGGTACGGGTGGGCGCGGAGATTTTCTCTACGTTGAAAAAGGCGCTGCATGAGGCGGGGCACAATACCAATGTGGGTGATGAAGGCGGGTTTGCGCCGAATTTGAAATCGGCTGACGAAGCGCTCGGATTTATCTCGAAGGCATGCGAGCGGGCGGGGTATAAACCCGGCGTGGATGTGATGTTTGCGCTCGATTGTGCTTCGACCGAGTTTTATCATGATGGTGTTTACAAGCTTGAAGGCGAAGGCAAAACATTCGATGCCGCGGGGATGGTGAAGTACCTCGAAGATTTGGCAGCACGTTACCCCATTGCCTCGATCGAAGATGGCTGCGCTGAGGATGATTGGGAAGGCTGGAAGCTGCTCACCGACACGCTGGGCAAGAAAATTCAGCTCGTCGGCGATGATTTATTTGTGACTAACCCGGAACGTCTGCGCCGTGGCATTGCTGCGGGCACGGGCAACTCAATCCTGGTGAAGGTCAATCAGATCGGCACACTTTCTGAAACTTTGGACGCCGTTGAAATCGCACACCGCGCCGGATTTACCGCCGTGATGTCGCATCGTTCCGGTGAGACTGAAGATTCTACCATCGCGGACTTGGCCGTAGCCACCAATTGCGGCCAGATCAAAACCGGGTCTCTGGCCCGCAGCGACCGTACCGCCAAATACAACCAACTGATGCGGATTGAGGCCGACCTGGGTTCCTCAGCCCGCTATGCCGGGCGAAATATTCTACACCGCGCCTAAAATAAAAGGGGGCGTTGAGCCCCCATTTTTATACCGACAACAGGTTACGCTCGACCACCACTTCAGAATACGCATCGCCCATCGCGACACACGCCGTCTGGCGGCCCCAGAACCCGGCTTTGGAACGGTTGACCTTGTAATAAAAATCCAGCGTGAGGTCCGGCTTTGTGGTGATATCGGCACTGTAAAGCAAATTCATCAATGAGCCGCCGATGCCGGTGAGCAGGTAATCAATCGGATGATCGGCTTCACCAAACAGCCGCAGATGGCCGAGAGATTCATAAGGGTGCCAGGCGCGCAGCACCAACCGCTCGTTGGGAATGATCTCATGGATACGCCACACGCCCCACCCCAATGCGTTGATGCAGGCGACCACCCCCGATATCCAATCTTCCTTGGTTCGCAATTGCGGCACAATCAACTGGTACCAGGGGTCTGAACGCATAATCCCGCCCATGGTATTGAAGCCGCAGATATGGCCGGCCTCGATCAGCAACGTGCTGGCCAGTTCCATGCCTTTCAGGTGACTAAATTTGTCCTTGTAATAAAACAGCGCCGGATATTCGAACCATAAAACGTCACTGAGATATTTATGCGTCTTTAGGGCTTCGGCCAGTGCGCGCTCATAGCGGAATGAAACGAAATTGTAATAATCTGCGTAATGGCGGGTCAGAAACACGCCAAACGCAGGGATCATACCGTTTTCATCACCGGTCAAAGGCAACGTGCCAACCGCCGCGATGATCGCCGTTTCATCGATATGCAGGCCAACCGTGCGGACCGGCACCTGATCGGCGCGGGGCGGCAAGGATACCGGCACGATCGGCGGCGTATCTAGCGGAAAGCGGTCACCGGTTGCAGGGGCAATATGAAAACGGCTTTTGTCCGCACCTAAGGAAATCGACTGCGCCTGATCGATCTGCCCGGTTACCGCAATGCCATCCACAGCGGCGAGCACGCCGACGGCAAATCCTAAATCGAAATAATCACCGGCCCAGCGACGCTTGCCGTAATTCAAGCGCAGGGCGCAACCATAATGAGAGAACGCTTCCTCGATGAACACGCCCTCGGGGGGCAAAGGCGGAATACCGGCAATCGGCAAATCGCCAAAACCACAAAATCGGTAAAACTCCTCCGCATAGGCAAGGCGTGCTGCACGGTTCATGCCCGGGTTGGCGTCGAAATGCGCCCGCATCTGTCGAAAGCTGACCTCTGCTGCGGCGTTGATGAGGATCGGTTCTCGTTTGATGTAGTGGCAATCCTCCACCACCAACTGCAGTACTCTGTTATAATGATTACAATGAAAGATCACCGGTTCATTATCAATCGTCACGATGCCGGTGGCATTGTCCCGCTGCGGTACGATCATGGAAGCATCCTTTAAGCTTTTAATTCCGTAACAATATCATTAACCTTAAGGTCAAGCATGTCTAGGTGCGCTAGAAAAATCATACCGATGCAACAACGGATGATTTGAAAAATTATCTTAAATTAAACTCAAATTTTGTACAATTTTTATCAATTTTTGCGCGGTTGATTGCCTTGGATTCACACTTAAACAATTGTCTTAAGTAACGATAATTCTATTGCGCAAATGTAAAAACATTCTAATCCTAAATTGATAGCTCGCTTACGGGAGGCAGCCTTGCGTGAAAATGAAATAAAAACTGTGCTAACAGACCTTAACAACGGCTCCGTCAGCATCGAGGCTTCGGCGCTCATTTCGACTGACGGGTTGATTCTGGCCTCGGCGTTACCGAGTGTAATGGATGAAGACCGTGTTGCGGCCATGGTGGCCGCCATGCTGTCATTGGGCGATCGTACCGCCGCCGAACTGGCCTGTGGACAGTTGGAACAGGTGCTTGTCAGCGGCTCGCATGGACATATCCTCATCGTTCATGCCGGCAGCGATGCGGTACTCTGCGTGATTGCCAACAAGGCCGTGAAACTAGGGTTGCTGTTCCTAAATGCAAAATATACCGCTCAGGCGGTGGCGACACTCCTGCACTGAGCCGACGTTATTTTTCCGGGTCACGTCAAAACCAGGATGTAGCGCGCGTTGCATGAGGACCCCAGATGCGCGATTTGAATGATCGAAATGAATTCATATTGAATTTTTTAATAAAAACTAAAAAACGACGATCCAGGGGCTTAAAAAATGACAGCGAAATTTATGAGTGCTGCGTGGATTGAACTGGTGGGCGCCCAATGGGATGCAAACCATGACATCCAAAAAGATTTGAAGAACTTCAATGCCTCATGGGAATATTATATCGAGGACAGACCTGAAGTCACGCATGTCATGCTGGTCTGTCAAGCCGGCAAGGTTGTTTACGCCGGGCCATCGGACGGGCAGGCCCGTGACTTCATCATGTGGGCCAGCCTCGATAACTGGAAAAAAATTCTCTCCGGCGAGGTCAGCGGCAAGGCCGCCCTGATGACCAGGCGGTTGAAGTTCAAGGGCTCGATGATGACGGCGATGAAATACATGGCGCCGTTCAACATGCATCTGCAAATTCTAGGCAAGATTCCTGTCGATTTTAATATCTGAGGAAGCGGTGCCATGTCAGACTCTCGAACCGGTAACAGTGGCAAGTTAAACTTTACAGTTGATCCGAATTATTCCGGCAAAAATCTGCCTGGCTGGTTTTTAATAAACACCTATCTGCAACGCCAGCTTGGGGTGGCGATGCGGTTTGCGCCGCATGACAGCTTCGATAATTGCCGGGCTGCCGTACTCGCAAATGAATATGACCTGGTTTACGCCAACCCGTTTGACTGGGTGCAATATACCCAAAAGCTGGATTTCATTCCCATCGCCAAACCACGCGACCATTACGATGAGGTGTATCTCTGCACTGCCGCCGCCAACGCCATCGAGACAGTGGCTGATTTGCCGGAACGCACCCGGATCGCCTCGGCGCACCCTGGCACGCTCATCCATATGGTGGGGCTGTTCCTGCTCGATAAGGCTGAGATCGACCGGGCGCGGCTGGAGTTTGTCTTCACCGGCAGTTACCAGGGCGTATTGAAAGCGGTGCTGCAAAAGCAAGCCGATATCGGATTTTTGTTCGATGAAATCTACGCCGGCGCCAGCGGGCTGATCCGTGACCGGCTGCGCATCATCGACAAATCCGATGACGCCTTCGCCTTTCACGCTTTTTGTATCGGCCCCCGCCTGTTGGCGTTGCAAGAGCGCCTCACTGAGGTGCTTTGCCGGATGGACGAGGAGCCGCGCGGGCAGATGTTATTACAGGATATCGGCTTTACCGGCTTCACCCCGGTCACTGAGGATGAAGTGGCGTGCCTGACGATGTTAGCGGATGAGTATGTCAGCGGCCATGAAGCAATCGACTTGCGCTCGACCTCGACGCTGGAAATTGCCGGCAGCGCCTTCATAGTGGCCCGCGACGCTTAAGCTATTTCAGATGCTCCAATAACCGCGGCATCAATTCCACCAGGTTGCAAGGCCGATGCCTGGAATCCAGTTGGAACTTCAATATATCGTCCCAGCCGTCCTTTACCGCCCCGGTGCTGCCAGGCAGCGCGAACATATAGGTGCCGCCCGCCACGCCGCCGAGGGCGCGTGATTGAATGGTCGAAGTGCCAATTTTCTGGTAGCTCAGCATCCGGAATAATTCGCCAAACCCCTCAATGGTTTTATCCAGCACGCGGCTGAACGCTTCCGGCGTCACATCGCGGCCGGTAATGCCGGTGCCACCTGTGGTGATCACCACGTCAATGGCCGGGTCAGCCATCCACAAGCGCAACTGGGCTTCAATGAGGCCGGCGTCATCCTTGATAATTTTGCGATCTGCCAAGTGATGTCCCGCGGCAACAATGCGGCTTGCCAGCGCATCACCCGAGGTGTCGTTCGACGCATCGCGGGTGTCGGAGACGGTGATGATGGCAATATGAACTGGCAGGAAAATGCGCGACTCGTCGATCATGGATCAATTAGACGCTGTTGCACTTGCCATGTCACGCAGTTGCGGGAAATTACCCTGGGCGAGATCATCCAGGCTGTTGGGTTTCAGGCCGATTTCCTCGGCATAAATCCAGCTATCAGCCAGCACATGATGGATAAAATGCCGGGTCTCGTCATTCGAGATTGTTTCAATGAACATCAACGGATCACTGTCCTGCTGCACCGCGTTATACCAGACAGCCGCAGCCCCCGGCCCGGCATTGTAGCTGGCAAGAATGGCGAGCAGGTTATTGTTGATACCAGCCTGCTGGCCCAGATAGCGGATATAGCCCTGGCCTAGCGCCAGATTCGCAGAGGGGTCGTTAAGGGCACCTGAAATACCTTCGTCGCGCGCAACGAAATGCGCGGTCACTGGCATTAACTGCATCAAACCTCGAGCCCCGCAGGGTGACACGGCATTAACGTTGAAGCCTGACTCCGTGCGGGCCAGCGCATAAACCAACGCCGGGTCAACCGAGAAACCGCCTGCCGGGTGCAAAGCAGGTAACGGCAGGCTGATGCCCGCGATGTCGTTATTGGCCACCGCTGTCTGTCCGGCCACGGCAATCGCCACATCCACCAACCCGGCACGGGCGGCCACGGCCATGACAGCTTGCGCCAAGCCCGCATTGGCTTGGATATCTGGCCACATGGCCCGCAAAGCCAAACCAGCCTGGTCTGCTTCGCCAATCTGCATCAACTCAAATGCCAAATGCCCATTCGGCACAGCATCAACAGCCGTAATATCCGCTTCAGACAGCGCCGCAGCGATACCGGTTGGGCCGAAACCCTGGCCCAATAAACGGCCCGCAATAATGCCATAAAAGCTGTCCGGCGAAGCTGCCGCGGTGCGCAACCAGTTCAAATAATCCACCGGCTGCTGCAAACGCAACGCCGCACGCGCAGCCCAAAAAGCCCCGGCGGCACGGTCATCGTCCGATGCCCCAGCAACATTGGCGGCCTGCACGAATAGCGGAGCGGCGGCGGCGATATCGCCTCTCTGCCAATCTGCAAGCCCATTGGTAAAAGCATGCCGCCAGGCGGGCAGGTCACTCATGCGGGCAGGTTTGACGCTGGCGGCAGAGATATGAGTCTGCTCAGGCAATAATACGGTCTGCGGCGGCGTTAACGTGCCCGGCCGAACCCGCTTGGCCAGCAACTTATAAATTGCGGCAGCAGCCGGCTGGCCGCTGTATTGACTGTACCAGTTACGAAGCTGTGACGTGGTGGGGTGATAACTGGGTGCCAGATAACGTGCGGCCAAAACGGCCCCAACCAGTGAAGTGTCTTGAAGACGGCTGATCAACTGGTCAGCCTCGGCGTAAGCACCTTGGTCTTGCAACGCCAGAATACGCTGATACTGCGCCACAGCGCTGGGAGGCAAAGGCTGCGGCAGAATGACTTCATCGCCAGGACTCGGCGCGTTACGCGGCACCGCGTAGGCCACAGAGCTCCCATCCGACACAGCACCGGCTGTTGAAAGGGGAATATCCGACCCTGACCCTGACCCCATAGATGAGGGGCTTGCCGATGCGACCGTTGCAGAAACGGTGCCGAAGGCAACAAGCGCGACTGCGGCTAATGTGGCCGTCGTGGCGTTCAGGCGGGAGAGCGTTTGGAGGGCTCCGCGCATGGTGGAGTTTAGGTACACAATCAACCCATGAGAGGCAATAGCTTTCGGTGAGACGTTTACTAAAAATTAAGACAGTTTTAATCGATTCCGCGGGTTACGGCCACGCAGTTTACTCACGATCGCGTGATCATGGTGCCGAATTTTCATCCCCGAGCCGATCGCGCAACGCTAAAAGATCATGCCACGAATCTCGTTTTGCCGCTGGCATACGCAGCAAGTAAGCTGGATGATAAGTAACGAGGCACGCGAACGGCGCAACGGCACCGGCGATTTCGATGCTGTACCATTTTCCCCGCAGTTGACCGATTCCTGCATGTCCGTGTTGCATATGAAGCATGGATTTGGTCGCCACCGTCCCCAGTAATAATAAGCAATCTGGCTTTAATAATACGATGTGACGGAACAAAAACGGCAAACACACCGCAATTTCCGCTTCGGTTGGGGGGCGGTCGCCGGGGGGACGCCACGGAACAATGTTGGCCAGGCGCACGTTGCCACGGTTTAATCCGATGCTGGCGAGCATTTTATCCAGTAATTGCCCAGCAGGCCCGGCAAAAGGTTTACCGGTGCGATCTTCTTCAGCCCCTGGCGCGTCGCCGATCACCATTACCCGTGCATCGGCGGCACCATCGGCAAATACCAAATGGGTCGCGGTATCGCGCAATGCGCACCCGCTAAAATCCCGCAGAGCCGCGGCCAAATCCTCGAGAGACGCACAACCATCGGCTATTTTAACCGCCTCAGCCGGACCTGCGGGCAGCACGGACGCCAGCGGCGGCGGTTTTAGCTTGACTGCAACAGGTTCCGCGGCGGCAGCCTTAGCTGCTCGGCGGTTCTGTGGCTCGGGCAGCAAAATTTCATCAGCTCCCCATATTATCTGCAGTCGCAATGCGGCCAGTTCATCCATATAGTGATTTGGGGCGGAGAGCGGGGTTTACGCAAGCCACGCCAGGGTTTACGTATACGTCAACCTTAGTCACTATATATGATTTGAAGGAGTGAATATGTCCGAGCATTTGGAACCCCGCGAGGCAATGGAATTTGATGTGCTGGTCGTGGGCGCTGGCCCCGGCGGACTTGCTGCTGCGATCCGCTTAAAGCAGATCAACCCGGAAATTTCGGTCTGTGTGATTGAAAAAGGCGGTGAGGTTGGCGCGCACATCCTCTCGGGTGCCGTGCTGGAACCCCGTGCCTTGCTGGAATTATTCCCCGATTGCGACCCCTCGCTCATCGCGCTTTCAACCCCGGTGGCTGAGGACAAATTCATGTTCCTCACGGAAACCAAAGCCTTCACCATGCCCACCCCGCCACAGATGCATAACCAGGGTAATTACATCGTCTCGCTGGGCAACGTGGTGCGCTGGTTGGGCCAGCAGGCCGAGGAAACCGGGGTCGAGATTTATCCGGGCTTTGCCGCCGCCGAAGTGTTGACCGAGGATGGCCGGGTGGTGGGTGTTGCCACCGGCGATATGGGCATCGGCAAAGACGGCCAGCCCACCGGCAATTTTACCCGCGGCATTGAGCTGCGCGCCACCTATACGATTTTCGCCGAAGGCTGCCGCGGCTCGCTCTCCAAGCAGTTGATGAAAAACTTTGACCTGAACGCCAATAACGACCCACAAACCTATGCCATCGGCATCAAAGAACTATGGGAGATTAAGCCGGAGAAATTCCGCAAGGGCTTGACCCTGCATACCATCGGCTGGCCGCTGCAGAGCGACACCTATGGCGGCTCATTCATGTATCATTTCGGTGAGAACCTGATGTCGTTTGGGCTGGTTGTCGGGCTGGATTATCCAAATCCTTTCCTCTCCCCGTTCGGTGAAATGCAGCGTTTTAAAACGCATCCTCAGATCGCACCATATTTTGAAGGCGCCAAACGCATCTCCTACGGGGCGCGAGCCCTTAACGAAGGTGGCTTTCAATCGTTGCCGAAACTCACCTTTCCGGGCGGCGTGCTGATTGGCTGCGCTGCGGGCACGCTGAACGTGCCAAAAATTAAAGGCACGCATACGGCCATGAAATCCGGCATGGTGGCCGCCGAAGCCATCGCTGCGGCGTTCGCCAGCGGCAAGCCCGCCGAAGTAACGGCTTATTCCGATATGTTGAAAGCCAGTTGGGTGGGGCCGGAGCTGCATAGCGTGCGTAATATCCGCCCTGGCTTTGCAAAATTTGGCTTATATGGCGGGTTGGTGAATGCGGCGATTGAAACCTATATCACGCGCGGTAAATCGCCTTGGACGTTAAAGAACCATGCCGATTATGCTTGCCTGGTGAAAGCGAAAGACGCTACCCCGATTACCTACCCAAAACCGGACGGCAAACTCACCTTCGATCGGCTCTCCTCAGTGTTTATTTCCAACACCAATCATGAGGAAAACCAACCGGCACACCTGCGGTTACTTGATCCTGCGAAGGCCATCGCCGTAAATTGGGCAGAATATCGCAGCCCCGAAACCCGCTATTGCCCCGCCGGCGTGTACGAAATTACCGGCGAGGAAACCGGCAATCCGCAACTGCAAATCAACGCGCAAAACTGCGTACATTGTAAAACATGCGACATCAAAGACCCCACCCAAAACATCAATTGGGTGGTGCCTGAAGGTGCCGGTGGCCCAAATTATCCTGGTGGGATGTAAGGCTTTAAGACAGAGCGGTGAGGCCGCCCAGAATAACTGAATCGTCAAACCACATAAACTTGTTCAACCTGAAAATCCGCTTGCGAGTCATAATAAAAGCGGTTTTCAGGGGAACAGTTATGAAATTCAAGCAAGTATTTTTAACAGCGACTGCCGCGACGTTCTTTCTCAGTAATGTCGCCCTGGCCGACACGGGAGCGCCAGTGTTCATGTCGCCGGACTGGGCAAATAATTTATGCGACGCCTGGAACCACGCCACCGACCTTACCACCGGCCTCGCAGGTGGTTGGGTTCATAATGATGGCGGCAAAGGCTACAAAACCTTAAAAGTGGCCGATTCAATTTGCACCAAGAGTGCGCCGGTTGAGCTGCAAATCTCCTTCAAGGACGGCAAGGCCATTTGCATTTATGGTGGTGCCCTTAAGGCTGGCGATATGAATTACGGCGTCGATTACTCGATGTGGGCCACCACGAAAAACTGGCAGAACATGGGCTCACCGATGACCGCGATGATGTTTGGTCGGCTAAATTTCCAGGGACCGAAGATAGAAGCGATGTCCAACATGGGACCTTTCGGTGCGTTCCTGCATCTGGTGGCGCAAGTGCCCGGCAGTGTTGATTATTGCCCGCCGGTTGGCCAAGGCACATGATGAATTAAGGATGCAGGTTGCGGGTGGTGGCGCTGGCCGCAGCATCCGCAACATCCTCATAGCTGCGCATGATAAAATCGAAGCTGGGGTTGGTGACGCCGAACCAGAGATGCTCATTTTTGAAATGATGCCAGAGATGATATTTTTTGATCCACCGGCCCCAGGCGGTGCGCGGCTTGTAGGGAATGTGGGCAACAAAATGCACCCACTCATAATATAGTATCGCCGCCGAAGTGCCCGCCAATAACGTGCCGACCGAAGCCACCGACGGCCAGATCAACCATGCCAAACCACCCGTGACCACTAGGTTCGGTATCACAAACCACAGCGGCAGAAACAATAAATCAAGCCGGTTTGGTTCGCTGTGATGGTCATAATGCAGCCGGTGCTGCAATTTAAGAATAAACGGCACGCCATGCGCGGGCGGCGCATGAAACGCATAACGGTGGAACGTGTATTCGCTGGTAAAAAACAGCGCAGCACCAAGCAAAAACAACCCAGGATGAACCGGCCAGAGATCGGTGAGCACCATCCATGCCACCAGCACCACCACGAGGCCCAGAACCAGATTGCTGCCGTGCTTGCAAAATTCCAACAGCATGAAGTTTCCTCAATTTATGTGCCGTTTTGGGAAAGATGCGCCCGTATGGGAAAGCAGGCAAGCCATTTTGAGGCAGGGTGTTTCAATCCTCGAAGACTAATTTCGCACTACAGACTCCGGCAGATTGATCTCCACCCGGTCTTCCGCCCAGCGGGCTTCGAGTTGCAGTTGTAGAACCCCCCGCATCATCAGCCATTGACCGAGGTCCGCGCCCGCAACCCCCACCCGGCCGCCAGATTGGCGAACCATTCATCTGCGAGGGTGCCCGCCGCAGTGTCGAGGGGCAATGTCAGTTCAACCCGCTGCGCCACCAGCGGAAGGGTGAGGAGATTCCCCAGAAAAGCGATTACCGCACCGAACGACAATGGCGACGCCAAGGCCGGCACCGAAGCCTGAAACGCCAGAGGTGCCACAGCCACCAACACACCGGCAGAAAGGCCAAGCGCCACCACCAAAGTACGGCGGGTATCCAGCAACCGTGCGGTAGCCAACTGGCAGCCCTGGGCCATGATAAAGCCTGACACGTAGAGCAGCATGGCGGCTTTGACCGGTGCGGGCATCAACACAAAAAGTGCCGCCAGCTTGGGGCATAAGGCAACGATGACCAGCAGCGGAACCCATAGCCAAACCACCCGCCGCGCCAAGGTGCCCGTGCCCACCGACAACCCGACCGCCGCCGTGGCAGGCCCGGGTGGCGCATCGGCCCGAGTCCAGCCGCCATCTGCCGCGCGCTGTAAAACCACAAAACTGCCGGTGGCGGTCGCCATCAGGGCAACCAATGACAATAAATAAGCCACCAGCGGCGCGGTTGAGACCGCACCAAAATCTGGCAGCCATGGGCCTGGCAACGCAAACCAGGGGCGAGCGGCCAAAATGACGGCGGCATATGGCGTACCCTGGCCGAGCCATATCGCCGGCAGAATGCTGACCAACGCGCCGATCAGCATCACCACCACCCCGGCAATTTCATTCGGCAGCACAATTCGCAACCTGCCCAGCGCAAAGGTCAACAATATCGCCGCGCCGCCGGTTATCAAAACCATCGCCGCAATACCGCCAAACCCACTGCCCACATGACCTGCCAGCGCATAGGCGCTCAGCAACGCAGCCGTATGGGTGCCCGGTAGCGGGTAACCGGAACCCACCCAGCCGCGGGTGAGTAATTGCAAGGCCTGCCAGTAGGTGATTCCTTGCGGAAGGTGATTCCTTGCGGACGCTCCATCCGCCGGTCATGGCTGCGGCCAAAAAACTGATCGAGGGCTGTAAGAATTTTCATGGGTGCCGCTGTTGGATTGTTTTTTATAATGACGTACCGCTTGGGGTCTGTGCCGCGCTCGTCCATCGCCTCACGAAAAGGTCACGTTTGGGGATTGTGCCGGATATCGCCTATAAAACGCCCATGACACTGAAAATAGGAATCGCCGGGATCTCCGGCCGCATGGGCCAAATGCTGACCGAGGAAGTCGCCGCCGCAGGGGCGATTCTGGTGGGGGGTGTTTGCCGCCCGGGCGATGATGCCAACGGCGCCACCCTGTTTGCGGATATCGCCGCCCTGGCTGCCACGTGTGACCTGGTGATCGACTTCACCCACGCCAGCACGGTGATCCCTCACGCTGCCGCCCTGTCCCATGCCGGCACCAGATGGGTGCTGGGCACCACCGGGCTTTCCCCCACTGACGAAGCTGCCATCGCCGCCGCCGGGATTAAAATCCCGGTCATTGCAGCGCCAAATTTCTCACCTGGCGTGAATTTGATGTTTGCCTTGGCCGAGCGCATGGCAGCCGCCCTGCCCGCTAATGCCTACGACGCCGAAATTCTGGAAATGCACCATCGCCAGAAGGTCGATGCCCCCTCCGGCACCGCTTTGGGGCTGGGCCGGGCCGTCGCCGCCGGGCGCGGGGTTGATCTCAAAGATGTCATCGTCTCCGGGCGAGATGGCCACACCGGCCCCCGTAAAGACGGCGATATCGGCTTTGCCACCCTGCGCGGCGGGCAGATTGTTGGTAGCCACAGCCTGTTGTTTACGGCGGGCAGCGAGCAGATCACCCTCACCCACCACGCCTTTGACCGCCGCGCCTTCGCCACCGGCGCGGTGCGCGCTGCCCTCTGGCTGCAGGGCAAAAAACCCGGCCTTTATAGCATGAAGGACGTTCTGGGGATGTAACCGGTCTTGACCCAGGGGGGAGTTTCCGCCATCCCGCATCGCCTCAACCAAGGATTTTATGATGCGCGATAAAGGTGAGTATCTCTTTACCTCTGAGTCTGTTTCTGAAGGTCACCCTGATAAGGTAGCCGACCGGATTTCCGATACCGTGGTGGACGCTTACCTCGCCGCCGACCCCTATGCGCGGGTGGCTTGCGAAACCTTGGTCACCACCAACCGCATTATCCTGGCCGGTGAAGTCCGCGGGCCGGAGACCATCACCAAGGAGCTTCTGGCGCACCTCGCCCGCCTGGCCGTGCATGACATTGGCTACGATCAGACTGGTTTCTCATGGCGCAACGCCCAGGTGGATGTGCATCTGCATGCGCAATCCAGCGATATCGCCGTGGGCGTCGATGCCGCCGGCAATAAGGACGAGGGTGCCGGCGACCAAGGCATCATGTTTGGCTACGCCTGCACCGAGACCGACGCGCTGATGCCGGCGCCAATTTACTACGCCCACCTGATTTTACGCCGCATCTCCGAACTGCGCCGCGCCAGCGACAGCCGGGTTGTGGGCCTGTTGCCGGATGCCAAGAGCCAGGTGACGTTGAAATACATCGACGGCAAGCCGGTGGGAGCTACCTCGGTGGTGGTGTCCATCCAGCACCAGGAAGGCATGACCGCCGGGCAGATTAAGGAAATGCTGCGCCCGATTGTGGCCGCTGCTCTCCCCGCTGGCTGGATGCCACCGGATGAAGAATTTTACGTGAATCCGACCGGTAACTTCGTCATCGGCGGCCCGGACGGCGACTGCGGCCTCACCGGGCGCAAGATCATCGTGGACACTTACGGCGGGGCCGCGCCGCACGGCGGCGGCGCCTTCTCCGGCAAAGACCCCACCAAGGTTGACCGCTCCGCCGCCTATGTGTGCCGCTATCTGGCCAAGAACATCGTGGCCGCGGGGCTGGCCAGCCGCGCCACCTTGCAATTGAGCTATGCCATTGGCGTGTCACAGCCGCTCTCACTTTATGTTGATATGCACGCCACCGAAAATGACGTTGACCCTGTGAAGCTGGAAAAGACCCTGCGCGGGCTGGTGAATTTAACGCCGCGCGGGATTCGTGAGCATCTGCAAATGAACCGGCCGATTTACGCGGTCACCTCCGCCTTCGGGCATTTTGGCCGCACCCCAGATGCCGACCTCGGTACCTTCACATGGGAAAAGACCGATCTGGCGCCTGCGCTGAAAGCTGCGTTTGGCCGTTAAGCCACCTGCTGACCGGCTGTATGGCCGAATAAAGGGAAAAAAACTCCGCCCGCGCCAGGAATGGCTGATGGCGGCGTTTTTGCCTTTGGTCAGCTATCCAAACGCGCCCTTCACCAACCAGCAGCGTGAGTTATGGCTGGAAGTTGGCTTTGGCGGTGGTGAGCACGCCTATGCGCTGGCAGCCGCGCACGCTGATGTCTCCCTGATCGCAGCAGAAGTATTTGAAAATGGTATCTGCTCGCTGCTGTCACGCCTGGCACCTGATGATGTAGAGAACCCGTTACCGCTGCCAAATTTGCGGCTGTTCACCGATGACGCCCGCCCGCTGATCCGCTCACTGCCGGATCGTTCGTTAAGCAAAGTGTTTTTGATGTTCCCGGACCCCTGGCCGAAAGCCCGCCACGCCAAGCGCCGCTTCGTCCACCCGCTGATGTTGCCGGAAATTGCGCGGGTACTGGTAAATGGCGGCGAGTGGCGCATCGCTTCCGATGATCCGACCTATCAGGCCTGGACCGATGAAGTGCTGGCCGCGCAGGATTTATTTGCAGTAACACGCACGCTGGCTGAGCGCCCCGAGGGCTGGCCGCCGACACGCTATGAGGCAAAAGCCATCAAGGCCGGGCGATCGCCCGTTTACTGGTCGCTGACCCGGCGTTAAGCCTCCTCTTCTTCGTCCTGTTCCTCCAAACTGAACTGCTGGGCTTCCTCGTCGTATTCGTAAAGCTCCGCAAACCGGCCCCAGGCGATGACGGTGCGCAAGGTTTCCTCGGCATATTCCGCCGACATATGGTCTTCCAGCTCATCGCGGAAGCGCACGGCGGAAGCGCGATGGTTCCAACGCTCGTCGAGCACTTTACGGATTTCGGCGACCAGCGGCACATGCGCCAAAATAGTTTTGGCAAAAATTTCCTTACGCTCTTCGGTCTCGGCATTCACAAACTGCCGGCCGGCGTCGGTAATCTGCAAGTCACCTTCCTCTAGAATCGCAAACCCGAGCATCGTCAGGGTCTCACCCAACGGCAATAATTCATCGGCCTCATATTGTAAGGCTGCTGCCAACGCCGGCAAATCGGCCCGGCCTTCATAGGGCGGGTTTTCCAAAGTTTCCAGCAAACCAGACATGATGTTGGTACCCACCGGATGTAGCGGCGTCGAGAAGCTGGTGACAGGTGCTGCCGCCTGCGCGGTGGGCACTTTGCGCCGGGTCATAATGCCGTAAATATCATCCACCATCTGGCGGAACGCCGGGTCGTAGCGGTTACGCGGATGCGGGAACGGCACCTTCAACTCCTGCGCCACCCGGCCTGGGTTTGATGAAAACACCAAAATCCGGTCGCACATCAGCACCGCTTCCTCGATGTTATGCGTGACCAGCAAGATCGACTTCACCGGGAGTTTTTTATCCATCCATAAATCGATCAAGTCGGTACGCAATGTCTCAGCGGTCAGCACATCCAGCGCCGAGAACGGCTCATCCATCAGCAGCAAATCAGGGTGCACCACCAGTGCGCGCGCCAGACCCACACGCTGGCGCATGCCGCCTGATAACTCCTTCGGGTATGCGGTATCGTAACCACCCAGGCCAATCAGATCGATGGCGGCTTCGGTGCGTTCATCGCGTTCGGCTTTTTTCACGCCCTGCGCTTCCAGGCCGATTTCCACATTCTCCTGCACGGTCAACCACGGAAACAACGCAAAGCTCTGAAACACCATCGCCACACCGGCGGCAGGCCCGGTAAGCGGTTGGCCGCGCCACATCACCTCACCGGCGGTTGGTTTCAACAAGCCTGAGACGATACGCAGCAAGGTGGATTTACCGGAACCTGAACGGCCCAGCAGCCCGACGATCTCGCCCGATTGCAACGTGAGATTAACGTCATCCAGCACGATCAGATCAGCGCTGGCATCCTTATGATACGACTGCCGACAATTACGAACAGTGACGAGCGGGCCTTGATGATTAACAATCTGATCCATTGTATCTCTCCCTAACCCAGTGTGGTCCGCCGCGAAGCGTAAGCATATAATGGCCGCCATAGAACGCGGTTGAACGTAATCACGAAGGCCGACATGACTGCCACGCCCAGCACAATCCGCGGCGTGTCACCGGCTGTGGTGGCCTGTGCGATGTAAGCGCCTAGTCCCTGCGCGTGTAAATTCGTAGCACCCCAACTTGCCACTTCCGCCACGATCGAGGCGTTCCACGCGCCGCCGCTGGCGGTAATCGCACCGGTGACAAAATACGGCAGGATACCGGGGATCATCACGCTACGCCAGCGCAACCAGCCACGAATACGAAAATTCGCCACCGCCTCGCGCATATCCCCTGGAAATGCCGCCGCACCTGCGATGACATTGAACAAAATATACCATTGCGTGCCAATCAGCATCAATGGCGTGAGCCAAATATTCGGGCTGACATGGAAATAAACAATCGCCACCACAAACGGCGGAAACAGCAAATTCGCCGGGAAGGCCGCGAGAAATTGCGCGATCGGCTGGGCAATGCGCGTCGCTCTCGGGCGCAGGCCGATCCACACCCCGATCGGCACCCAGACGAGCGCTGCAATTATCATCAATACAACAACCCGGATCATGGTATAAACACCCATCAGCAGCGCCGTCCCCAGGTCGGACCAATGCAAACTTGTTGAGATGAAGCCGATGATCTGCGACAGCGCATAGCCTGCCAGCGCCACGATCATCGCAAACCAGATCGCATCAATGACACGCGACGGTTTCCGATTTTCATCAACCTGCACCGACGAACTACCACTCAGACGCAGCCTGAAAAAAGCCCCCACCACGATTCCGATTTTATCAAATATCGCCTGAAACAACCGTGTCTGGCGGATCAGTTTCAGCATCCAAGGGTCCGGCGTTGCCGCAGCCGCCGTGGTTTCAAACCGAAATTTGCCCGACCATGCCACCAGCGGGCGAAACACTAATTGGTCATACAGCAATATCACGATTAACATGGCCAGAATGGCATAAAAGATCGCCTGAAGATTTTTCTGCGCCAGTGCTAACGCCACATAGGAGCCGATACCCGGCAGCGCAAAACTCGTATTGCCCACCGTAATCGCTTCCGACGCCACCACGAAAAACCACCCGCCGGACATCGAGAGCATGGTGTTCCACACCAGCCCCGGCATCGCAAACGGCACATCGAGCCGCCAGAATTTCTGCCACGGCGAGAGCCTGAAGGCGCGCGACGCCTCCTGCAAATCATTCGGCAGGGTGGTGAGCGATTGGTAGAAGCTGAACGCCATGTTCCAGGCCTGGCTGGTAAAAATGGCAAACACACAAGCCAGTTCAGCGCCAACAACGCGGCCCGGAAACAGGTTCAGGAAAAATACCACGGTGAAGGACAGGAATCCCAAAATCGGCACCGATTGCAGAATATCGAGGATCGGGATCAAAATCAGCCCGGCGCGGCGGCTTTTGGCCGCCAGGGTGGCGAAGGTGAAGGTAAAAAATAGCGAACAAAACAGAGCGGCAAACATCCGCGCGGTGGTGCGCAGCGCATAGCCCGGCAGATAGGCTGGGTCGAGATGGATGGTGGTAGCCTCATTGGCTGCCAGCGGCGTAAATAACGTGCTGCGCCCCACGTCCACCAGCCCGATCAGCAGCCCCATCACCAGCAGCATCGCCACACCATCCCAGCGGTTGGGCATACGGCGGCCGGACGTGAGCGCTGATGGGGTAAAATTTACCATGGACCCGCCTGATGAAACGCTTGATTGCACAATGGTTTGACCCTGGCCTTAGCCGTCAAGCGCGGTCCTGTCACCCCCACCAATCATTGCGATTTTAAGACAGTTTCAGCGCCCGGTGCTGCCAAAACCGCCGGCACCGCGAGCGGTTTCATCGAGGGTCTCTACCTCCACCCACACCGCCCGCACGACCGGCGCCAGCACCGCCTGAGCAATGCGCATACCGCGCGTCACCAAAAAATACTCCTCGCTCGCGTTGAGCATAATCACCTGAATCTCGCCTCGGTAATCCTCATCGATGGTGCCGGGCGTATTCGGCACCGTAATCCCGTGCTTCAGCGCCAAACCTGAGCGCGGACGGATTTGCAGCTCAAACCCCGGCGGCAACGCAATGGCGATGCCAGTTGGGATCAGCACCCGGCCAGCCGGCGGAATTCGCACCGATTTATCAATCGCCGCCAATAAATCCATCCCAGCCGCGCCCATTGTGGCATAGCTTGGCAATTCTAAATCCGCGCCATGCGGCAGGCGGCGGAGGCGAACATCAATATTGGTCATGCAACCTCTTGGGCAATAAGTGCGGCAAGTTTCTGGGCGACCTCATGCTTGTCCATAATGGGCCAGATTTCCTCGCCTGCGTGGTTGATCAATGTTACCTCGTTGGAATCTCCACCCATGATGCCGGTGCCGCCGACGTTATTGGCGATAATCCAGTCGCAGCCCTTGCGCTGACGCTTGGCAGCGGCGTGGATATATAGATTTTCGGTTTCCGCGGCGAACCCCACCACCAGCTTAGGGCGGCGCGGACCAGGCATTGAAATGATCCGCAGAATGTCGGGGTTTTCGGTGAGTGTCAGCGCAGGCGGCGCTGATCCGGTTTTTTTAATTTTGTGGGCCGCCAATGTTTCCACCCGCCAATCCGCCACGGCAGCAGCGCATACCGCCACATCGGCGGGTAACGCCTCCTGCACTGCGGCCAGCATCTCCAGTGCGGTTTCCACATGCACCACGCTCACGCCCAGCGGGTCCGGGATGCTCACCGGGCCGCTCACCAGCGTCACCTTTGCACCCAGCGCTGCCAATGCCGCCGCAATGGCGTGGCCCTGCTTGCCTGAGGAGCGATTGCCCAAATAACGCACCGGATCGATCGGCTCATGCGTCGGCCCACTGGTCACCAGCGCATGTTTGGCGGCCAGAGGCCCACCTGCCCCCAGCATCCGCGCGATCGCGGCCAGTATCACCGGCGGCTCGGCCAGACGGCCCGGACCAAATTCGCCGCAAGCCATCGGCCCTTCATCGGGCGGCACGATAGCCACACCACGTTTGGTCAGCGTGGCGAGGTTAGCCTGGGTCGCGGCGTGTTCCCACATCCGCACATTCATCGCGGGCACCACCAGAACTTGCTTATCAGTTGCCAGCAGCAGCGTGGTGGCCAGATCATCCGCCAGCCCCGCCGCCATCTTGGCCAGAATATCGGCACTCGCGGGCACCACCACCACTAAATCAGCCGCGCGAGAGAGTTCGATATGCCCCATCTCGCTCTCATCGGTTAGCGAGAACAAGTCAGTGTAAATTTTTGCACCCGAGAGCGCCTGCAACGATAGCGGCGTGACAAACTGCGCCCCGGCCTTGGTCAGCACACAGGTCACGCCGCAATCAGCTTTGGTGAGCAGCCGGATCAACTCCAGCGCCTTGTAGGCAGCAATGCCACCCGAGATGATAAGCAGAACCCGCTTGCCGGCCAGACTCACAGCCGCCAGCCCTGATGAATGGCGGCAATGCCGCCGGAGAGGTTACGCACGCTCACCCGCTCCAGCCCCGCCGTTTCCATCATCCCCTTCAGCGTCTCCTGGTCAGGAAACATCCTGATGCTTTCCGCTAAATATTGATAGCTGGCCGCATTCTTCGCCACCATTTTGCCAATCGCGGGCATCGCCTTGAACGACCAGGCATCATAAATTTTCTCAAACGCCGAAATCTGCAATTTGGAAAATTCCAGGCACAAAAATTTGCCACCCGGCTTCAACACCCGCCGCGCCTCGGCCAGCACGCGGTCCTTATTGGTGCAGTTACGCAGGCCAAACGCCATCGAGACGCGGTCCACCGAGCAGTCCGGTAGCGCCAGCGCCTCGGCATCGGTCACCACAAACGACAGGTCTCCGATAAACCCGCCGGTGGTGGCGCGGTCACGCCCCACATTCAGCATGGCGGCGTTGATGTCGGATAAAATGACGGGTCCACCACCCTTCTTCAGCCAGCCGAAGCTGATGTCACCAGTGCCCCCGGCGAGATCCAGCAAGGTGCGGTTCGGGCGCGGGTCCAGTGCTTGAATAAAATCATGCTTCCAGAGCCGGTGGATGCCCAGCGACATCAGATCATTCATAATGTCGTACTTGCCGGCCACTGAGTCGAACACCTCACGCACCAGCTTGCGCTTGTCATCGCGCTTCACGGTCTGGAAGCCAAAATCCACGGAATCAGGAGCCGAACCTGGGGGGCTATCATCGTTCATGATCTGACTATAGCCTAACTTCTGAAAATGCCGGAACTCCCCGAAGTCGAAACTGTCATGCGCGGCCTGGATGCCCGCCTCACCGGCCGTACCATCGCCCGGGCGGTGCTGCACCGGCCCGATTTACGTTGGCCGATTCCACCCGAATTTGCCGCCACGCTGACCGGCGCCCAAGTGCTGGGGTTCCGCCGCCGTGGCAAATACATGTTCATGCGCCTCTCCGGCGGCGTCTCAGCGCTGATCCACCTGGGCATGTCGGGCCGGATGCTGATCGACGCGCCCTTCACTTTACACGAGCACCTGACCCTCGAGACCATTGACGGCGGGCGGGTCGGCTTTATAGACCCGCGCCGGTTTGGCGCCCTCGACCTTATCGCCACCGAGGCCGAGGACACCCACCGGCTGGTGGCGGGGCTGGGGCCCGAGCCTCTGGGCAATGAATTCAACGCGCCGATGCTGCTGGCAGCGCTGACCGGACGCGCCAGCCCGATAAAAGTAACATTATTGGACCAAACTATCGTGGCTGGCATCGGCAACATCTACGCCAGCGAGGCGTTGTTCCGCGCCGGGATCAGCCCCAAGCGGCAAGCCCGCAACCTTGGGGCCAAGCGGGTGGACCGCCTGGTGCCCGCCATCAAGCAAACCCTCACCGAAGCCATCGCCGCCGGGGGCTCGTCGTTACGCGACTATGTGCAGCCCAGCGGCGAGCTTGGTTATTTTCAGCACGCCTGGAAAGTTTACGGACGTGAGGGCGAGGCTTGCGCGCAATGCCCCGGCCCGCCCGCCTGCAACGGTATTCGCAAAATCGTGCAAACCGGCCGCGCCACCTTCTATTGCCCGATGACCCAGGGCTAATTACGGTGCGCCCCAGCAACGGGAGCGAAAACAATGTCGTATGAAACAATTTTAGTGGAAACCCATGGCCGCGTCGGCCTGATCAAACTCAACCGCCCCGCCGCGTTGAACGCCCTGTGCGACCAACTCATGAGCGAGCTGGCCACCCAGCTAAAAGCCTTCGACGCTGACCCCGCCATTGGCGCCATCGTGCTCACCGGCTCGGAAAAAGCCTTCGCCGCAGGCGCCGACATCAAGGAAATGCAGCCGCGCAGCTACCCCGGCACCGTGCTGGAAGATTTCATCTCGCCCTGGGAAGCCATCACCCACATCCGCAAGCCGGTGATCGCCGCGGTGGCCGGTTTTGCGCTTGGCGGTGGCTGTGAACTGGCGATGATGTGCGACATCATGATCGCCGCCGACACCGCCAAATTCGGCCAGCCCGAGATCAACCTCGGCGTCATCCCCGGTGCCGGCGGCTCACAGCGCCTCACCCGCGCGGTGGGCAAGGCCAAGGCGATGGACATGATCCTCACCGCCCGCATGATGGACGCCGCCGAAGCCGAACGCGCCAGCCTGGTCAGCCGGGTGTTTCCCGCTGCCGAACTGATCCCGGAAGCGCTGAAAATGGCCGAAAAAATCGCTAATCTCTCACCAGTTGCGGTGGCGCTGGCCAAAAAGGCGGTGAACGCCTCGTTCGAGACCACATTGGCGCAAGGTGTTTCGTACGAACGCGCCAGCTTCCTCGGCCTATTCGGCACCCCGGACCAGAAAGAAGGCATGGCGGCGTTCATCGAGAAACGCAAACCGCTATTCAGCCAGGGCTGACACGGCCCCACCACCTTCGCGCGACCCTCGCGCAGGCGAATATCCTCTGTTCAAACGTGAAGAGTCCCGCCTGCGCGGGAATGACGGGTTTGGGTGCGAGAATGACGAGGTGAGGCAGACGCCCTAAACCTTCAGCGTCACACTCACCGGCACATGATCCGAGGGTTGCACCCAGTCCCGCGCATCAACCAAAATTTTATGGCTCACCAGCCCGCCGGCCAGATCATCCGAGACCCAAACATGGTCCAGCCGCCGCCCGCGATTCGAGGCGCGCCAATCCCGGTTGCGGTATGACCACCACGTATAAAGCTTCTCCTCGGGCGGGACGAAATGCCGCAGCGCATCGGTAAAGCCCTCCGCCATCCACGCTTTCAGCCCGTTGGTTTCAACCGGCGTATGGCTGACAATATCGAGGAGTTGCTTGTGATTCCAAACATCGTTCTCCATTGGCGCAATATTCAAATCCCCCACCAGTACGGCGCGATGCGGCGGATATTTGGCGAAATGCGCGCGGGCCTCGGCAATAAAATCTAGCTTATGGCCAAATTTTACATTCTGCTCACGGTCTGGAATATCACCGCCCGCCGGCACGTAAAAATTATGAATAACAACCGGCGACGCACCAATATGGATTTGCGCTGACATGTGCCGGCAATCATTCTTCTCGCACCAATCTGGCGTATCGGCCACCAAACTGAGTGGCAGCTTGGAGAAAATCGCCACGCCATTATAACTTTTCATGCTGCGTTTGAGCACATGCGGAAATCCTATGGCCTCACCAAGGCTTTCAGGAAACGCCTCATCTGGCACCTTGGTTTCCTGCAAACAAATCACATCAGGCCGCAACGCGGCGATTAGCGGCTCCAGTAACCCCTGGCGCAACCGCAGCGAGTTAATGTTCCAGGTGGCAATCGTGAGGTTTTTTGTCATGCCATGGTTTCACCATGGCTGAACAATACGATCAACCGCCCGAGGCTGACGTCTGACCTTGATAGGTAAACAATGAGTCCGGAAACGGCCCGCCCGGTGCGATATCATACAAGCTCACCCGCGTCTGGCGCTGTTGCGCGTCCATCACAACCCATTGCCGTAGTTCCAGCGGGTTGGTGCCGAACACCAAGGTCAGGCTGCCTTCCTGCGGCTTGCCGGTACGAATTAACGTAAGATGCACCTCACCAAGTTGGCGATCGACATTGGTGACCGTTACATCGCCCGAAAGCACCACATGGTTGGCCAGCAAAATACCCAGTGGCGTTGCGCCCAACGGGATATTTGTGGTCTGCGAAAGGTCTGGGTCGTGATACACCAGCAACCCAAATCCGGCGACCAGCAGTTGCTTGTCTGGCGGATCATATTCAAAGCGCATTTTTCCAGGGCGTTGCAGCCAGGCCTTACCGGTCCTGGTTGAACCATCGGATGCTACTTGCAAAAAATTTGCTGTAAGTGAGGTCAATCCGTTCAAATAGGTCTGAACCTGATTGATCAAAACCGTATCAGCCGCACTAAGCGGCGCAGCTGATGCGAAACGAACCGGCGCAGCAAATGCAACGCCGGCTAGCAGGCTCAGTAGTAAACGACGATGCATCGGCCTGATGGAATCAGGCTGCAGCAGAGCGACGGCTAGCAGCTTCGGTCTTATTCGCGGCCAAAGCTTCGTTCATGATGTGCCGGGTTTCCCGCAGGAAAGCGGCACCCTTGACGGTACGCTGCACCAGCACACTGCGGCGGTCTGACGGGTCAACCTTGCGGCGGACAAAATCAAGCTCGGTCAAACGATCAAGCGCACGGGTAATCGCCGGCTTGGAGACGTTCAAATCCTGAGCAAGGCCACGAACCGTATGACCGCCTTCATTCAGATAGCATGTCAGAAATACACCCAACTGGCGTGCCGACAAATCAACACCATCCCGGCGAACCAGTGAAACGACGGTGTCACGAAGTATGCCGACCAGTTGGTCGGACGAAAGTTGCGCAGCCATTTTATACCCTTTCCCACGTAAGGCTTTTCAATTAAAAGCCATAATATCAAAAAACTAAAGATTATCGACCGAACTAAGCATTCTCGGCTTCTACAAACAAATCTTCGAGCAACATATGTTTGTATTTATATGCTTGGCAGAGATTTATGATCTAATGATGACTTCGACAACCCATCGAAACATGAAAACATTGCAATTTCATTTAATAAATTTTCGATCCAACGGCGTAATGGGATCACGATTTAGCGAGGCAAAATCATAAAATTCAAAAAATAACCCGAATATTAATAGAAATTAAAATTTTCTATAGCAGAAAATAATGCACGTAAAGATTGCGCTTCACCACCCTCGGGCCGTCCGGGCCGCGCCTGATCATTCCAGCAATACACGTCGATATGCGCCCAGGCGACATCGTGCGGCACAAAACGTTGTAAGAATAATGCGGCAACAATTGCACCCGCGAAAGGTTTCGCCGAAACTGTGTTCATATCCGCAACATTGCTATCCAGCCACGAGTCATAACCTGGCCATAAAGGTAGGCGCCACAACGGATCATGCGTCGTTTCACCACCTGCCAGCAAGGCGTTTGCCAAATTATCGTCGTTACAAAACAATGCTGGCAAATCCGGCCCCAATGCTACCCGCGCAGCACCAGTCAACGTTGCAGCATCGATCAGCCAATCTGGCTTTTCCTTCGCGGCTTCTGCAAGCAGATCACAAAGCACTAACCGGCCTTCAGCATCGGTATTGCCAACTTCCACCGATTTACCGGCATGTGTTTGAAGCACATCAGAGGGGCGCATAGCGCGGCCTGAAATACTATTTTCAACACAGCCAATCCGCACCTGCAAACGGATCGAAAGATCAGATGCCATAATCAATTTCGCGAGACCCAGCAAAATTGCCGCGCCACCCATGTCTTTTTTCATTCGCAACATGGCTGCGCTTGGTTTCAGGTCATAGCCCCCCGTGTCGAAGCAGACACCTTTGCCACACAATGAGATCATCGCAGATTGGTCTGTGGCCTTACTGCCACGCCATTCAAACAATGCCACCTGCCCAGGCCGCTCAGAGCCTGCTGCCACCGCTGCCAACGCAGGATAGCGTTTTTGTAATGGTAGCCCTGCAATTATCTCGGTCCTCGCACCAAACGCGGCGGCCATGCCAACGGCCGCCCCGGCTAATTCGACCGGCCCTAAAATATTTGGCGGCGTATTAATCAGGTCACGAGCGAAGCAGACTGCCTCGGCGATCGCCACGCTACGTGGTTTAATCTGTGCTGACGATAATAAAGCAGGTGCTCGCTTACGTGGTTTGAAAGGCTCATATGCGTATGACCCCAGCAAAAACCCCAGCGCCGCCTCTTCAGCATCATAATCACCCGCCACCAGGCGCCATACGCTGGCTGCCGGCAACACCGATGCCAGATCTCCCAAAACATATGGCCCGCGCTCCTCGCCCAGACCAACCACAGCCCCTGCCAAACCACTCTCACCGGCCAGCAAACAAACGTGCCGGGCGGCGGCTTCAAAGCGATGAGCACGCAATTGCCCCGCCTGCGCTAACGGCAAGCCTGACAAAAACACTTCCAACTCGGCCGGGCGAACCGCGTAAAGCGGCAGGGCACCCGCGTCATCCACCGTCAAACCAAGCATCATCATCCTCCAATCTCGAAGATGCGACTATCAATGATCCTATGGCGTCACGTCCAGTCGTGAAAATTTTAGCTGATACGCTCCAGATCGATGGCGGCCACCCGGCCTTCGCGCTGCTGAAGGGCAAATTTTATCCTCTCGCCCTCATTCAGCTTCCGAAGCCCGGCGCGTTGAACCGCGCTGATGTGGACGAAAATATCTTCGCCGCCGGTTTCAGGGGCGATAAACCCATAGCCTTTGCCTGGATTAAACCATTTCACCATCCCAACCAAAATGGCTTGTTGGGCTTGGTTTGCTGGAGTGTAGGTTGTCTCAAGTTGTGCCGTTTCCATGTGAATCACCTTTATTCGCCCATACGAGAGAGCGATGGCTTATTTTATTCCCGGCTTAATCTCCGGAATTGAAGCCTAAACCCTTAAAGGCGGAAACGGCAAATAAAATATCGGGAAACATTAAAACCTGACAAGCACCCGGCCCGTCAGGTTTTTAAATTCATATTTAGGCGGCATCCTCACGCCGGTCGCGCACGCGCACATAAGCAATCGCGGCATGCTCTTCGCAGTATGGCTTACCCGCCGCCGCGCTGGCATTGCAGAAATGAAAGCTCGGTTTGCCCGGCTCGCCAATCGGCCAGCAGCACGGGGTCTCGCGTGAGCTGCTCTTGGGCACGGAAACCACCTGGCGCAGTACCGGCACAGGTGCCCCCAGTGACGCTGCGAGCGGCGGCAGGGTTGGGCCTTGCGTACGGCGCGGGGTGGCAGCACGTGGCGCACCATTCTCACCGGTGCCCCGGCGAATTGGCGAAGGCCGCGGCGGCAGGTTCAGCCGGTGGGCTTTGCCGACCACCGCGTTCTTGGAAATATTCAACCGACGGCCAATTTCAGCGGTAGAAAGACCCTCGGCCCAAAGGGCGCGAAGTTTAGCAATAATTTCTTCTGACCACTCCATATCGTGGGCCTCCTCTATGTATCTACTACATACAGTAGAGAAGCGACTCGAAAACCTCAATATCTAGACAGCTCAACACCGAGTCTTTTCTGTGGACAACTTATTTCACGGCCTCCCCGGGGAAGGCGCCCCAGAAATCAGCGCGATTGAGATATCCCGATTCCGAGCCTACCGCGACTTTGCACCAGTCTGCACCCGCCTCACAGGTCAGCAGCACGCCAGAAACCCCGAAATCCAGTAATGCGACCAACCCCGACTCGGCAGATTCACTTGAATTCAAACGCGCTTTAGGCACCGTGACGATGAAACCACGCCGGGGCCGAATGGTCGCCATATGCACCCAGCCGGTACCGCCATCAGGCGCCAAAATCTGCCGCCACACGTCAAACTCGCCAATAATCTCCACCGGCAACCCGTCGCGCTGGTAAACCCAGGTCACGGGGTACTGAAACCCCGGCCCGGCACGCACATTTACTTTGTCAGTCCGCAAGGACACAAACCGCGGCACCGGCAACTTGCTCACAATGCCCAGCGCCGGGCCGGGGCCAGTACCCTCAGGTGCCGCTGTCCAGCCCGCCAGTAACAGCACCAAGGCCAGCAGCCAAAACCGCATTAGTGGCAAACCTTGCAGTGCGGGTCGCGCTTTAAACGCACAATCCGAAACTGCATGGCCAACGCGTCCCATATCAGCAATCGGCCGGAGAGCGTTTCACCAATCCCCATAATTTCCTTCAGCACTTCGGTGGCCTGCAATGTACCCATAACCCCGGTCACAGCGCCCAGCACACCGGCCTCGCTGCAACTCGGCACCAGGCCGGGCGGTGGCGGTTCAGGGTAGAGGCAGCGATAACATGGCCCGGTGGGGTCGGCGTGCGGCTTGAAGGTGGAGAGCTGGCCTTCAAAGCGCAATACCGCCGCTGAAACCAGAGTCCGCTGCGCCGCCACGCAGGCGTCGGCCAGCAGAAACCGAGTCTCGAAATTATCGGTACCGTCACAAATAATATCGTAGGGCTCGATCAGTGCCCGGACGTTATCCGCATCCAACCGCACCGCAAATGTTTGCACATTCACCAGCGGGTTGATCTCATTCATGGCCTGCGCGGCTGACTCAACCTTCAGCGCACCAATCCGGGCGGTGGTGTGTGCAATCTGCCGCTGCAAATTGGAGAGTTCCAACAGGTCAGCGTCAACAATGCCGATCGTACCAACCCCCGCCGCAGCCAGATACAACGCCAACGGCGAGCCCAGGCCACCGGCACCCACAATCAGCACCTTCGCCGCCTTCAGTTTGGCTTGCCCGGTGCCACCCACCTCGCGCAACAAAATATGCCGCGCGTAGCGATTAACCTCAGCCTCGGAAAAATCGAAATCCAAGTTTCACATGCCAATAGCGCGGCGATAAACATCTAACAGGGTTTCCTGCTCCTCGATTTCCGCAGGCTCCTGCTTACGAATTCTGATGAGCTGGCGAAGTACCTTCACATCGAATCCCGCAGACTTCGCCTCTGAATAAATATCCTTAATATCTGAACCAAGCGCTTTGCGCTCTTCTTCCAGCCGTTCAATCCTGTCGACGATGCTGCGCAGCCGCTCGCCGGCAACATTGGTGGGTTTTTCATCAGAGGTGGCATCAAGCGCCATATGGTTTGTCCTTAAAGTAGGGCTGCATGGGATAGAACTGTGCAGCCTGCCGGGTCAATGGTTGTGCTGGGCGATGGCCTTCACAAATTCGGCCTGCGTCTCGGCGGAGGCCGGTGTCTGGTTCTGCGCCTGCCATTCCTTGTAGGGCATCCCATAAATAATCTCACGGGCATCGGCATCGGCCAAAATCAGCCCCTTGGCCTCGGCAGCTTCGCGGTACCAGCGCGAGAGGCAGTTGCGGCAAAACCCGGCCAGATTCATCATGTCGATATTCTGCACATCCGGCCGCCCACGCAAATGTGCCACAAGTGCGCGAAAAGCAGCCGCTTCAAGGGCTTGGGTGGTGGCTTCATCAAATTCCGGCTTGGTCATGGTGTTACTCCTCAGGTTTTGGCATATAGGCGCTCATGGGAGATGATAACGCCAAATTATTGCGCGGCATATTCGCCGCTGCCGTTGCCGCCGCCGACCCGGCTCTCACGCTGGCCAAGCACCTGCCGCCGCCCGGCTTGGGCCGTAACATTGTCATCGGCGCCGGCAAAGCCGCAGCATCGATGGCGGTGGCCCTGGAAGCCGCCTGGCCGGATGTGAGCATCGAGGGGGTCGTGGTTACCCGCTACGGACATTTTCTGGCCACCCAAAAAATTAAAGTTTTGGAAGCTGCCCACCCGGTGCCGGACAGTGCCAGCGAAGCCGCTGCCCGCGAGATCATGGCCACTGTGCAAGGCCTGACCCCGCAGGACCAGGTGATCGCCCTGATCTCCGGTGGGGCCTCCGCGCTGCTCGCCCTGCCCGTTCCTGGCCTCACTCTGGCGGATAAGCAACTGGTGGCCAAAGCCCTTCTCGCCTCGGGGGCGCCGATTGCCACCATGAACCGAATTCGCCGGCAATTATCGGCGGTGAAAGGCGGCAAACTGGCCGCCGCCTGTGGTCCTGCCCGGTTAGTCACACTCGCCATCAGCGATGTGCCCGGCGACTCCCCGGCCATCATCGGCTCAGGCCCCACCTGGTTTGAAGGCGCCGATTATCGAATGATCGCAACACCGCAAAAAGCCCTGGAAGCCGCCGCTGCATTCGCCCAGACACATCACTTGAAAACCAAAATCCTCGGTGACGCGCTGGAGGGCGAATCAGCCGAATTAGGCCGCAGCATGGCCGCCCAGGCCTTGGCCGAAAGCGGGCCAGTTGTATTGCTCTCAGGCGGTGAGACCACCGTGACGATCGGCGACACCAAACCCGGCCGCGGCGGGCGCAACACCGAATTCCTGCTAAGTTTGGCCATCGCCCTCAATGGTGCCCGCAATATCTACGCCATTGCCGGCGACTCTGATGGCATCGATGGCACCGAAGATGCCGCCGGTGCCCTGATCAGCCCGGACACATTGGCCAGAGCGCGCAGCGCCGGGCTCGACCCCGCCGCACATCTCAAAGCTCATGACAGTTACAGCCTGTTTGCAGCGCTAAACGACCTGGTGATCACCGGCCCTACATTAACGAATGTAAATGATATTCGGGCAATTTTAATCGCTTAGGTAAATATCTCGAGAGACACGGGATGTTTGTAATCTTGGATGGGTTGGGTATCACCGCGAATCAGGGTATCTGCCTTCGAGAAACACGATGTCTCACGCTCAAAGGCTTTGAAAATTGAATTTACCGACTTTCGCGACCGCATCTGGCAACCGTGCAAAGGCGCTCAAACTATCCGGTTTTTGCATCATGGCGGCCCTTGCCGGATGTGCAAAACCAGCCCCGTTGGCGCAAGCGCCAGCGCCGCCAGCGCCGGTTGGTCATGTTTATCAAAGCCTGGTTTCGGTGCCGCCGGCGCCAAAATGGGTGCATATCAAGCCTGACGATCAGGAAAAAATTCAGACTGCTTTTAACGTGATTGGCCTGAAATCGGCTCTGATGGTTGGCGCGTTGTCATGTGGCCAGCAAAATCAATACGACACTTTTATGCGCGCCTTCCAACCGCATATTCTGGCTGACCAGCATATGATGGACGCCTATTTCAGACGAATTGGCGGCCAAACCAAGGAGGACCAGTTTGTCACGCTGCTGGCCAACAACCAGTCGGTCGGCGGCCTCGAGCAGGGTAAAATTTTCTGTCTTAACAATGAAGCCGAATTCGAGCGGGTGGCCAGCTTCAAAACCCCTGAGGAACTCGACAGCTTTGTAACCGACCAATCGCCGACGCCGATCGTTACGGCAGTGGTTGACCCAACACCGGTACATCCTAAAAAAATTAAAAAACCGATCAAACATACATCAACCACCAGCACCTCGGAAAAATCGACCGCCAGCCCAACTCATTCATAATGAATCAACTCATTCCTGCATCTTTGCTGACGGGTGCGAAAAATTTTCGTGCCGTGCGGCCTTACCCGGCGGCCAAGGGGAGGATGTTGCGGGCAAATTTAATATATCGCTCCGGAGACCTATCACGTCTCAGTGAAGCCGATCTGGAGATCATCGCCGGATTACACATCCGCCTGGTGTGTGATTTGCGAACCGGGCGGGAACAATCCGAGTTCGTCTCGCGGTGGCCAGACGCCCCGGCGCATGTGAAGCTCGATCTGCCTGACCGCAATGAATCCGACGCTGGTCCGCATAAAATATTCGAGCTGATCGCCAAACATCCTGGTGAAGCCGGCGGCCTGCTCGCCATGGACATGTTGTACCGGCGCAAACCAAAAGCGTTTGCACGCAGCTTGCAGGTTTTGTTCAAAACCATCCTCAGCGGTGAGGGCTTACCCCTCCTGGTGCATTGCCACGCCGGCAAGGACCGTACCGGATTTGTGGTGGCCATGTTGCTGGCCGCTGCCGGCGTCAGCCGCACCGACATCATCGATGATTACATCACCACCGCGCATTATTTTCTGGCCGACAAAGAAGCCCTCGCGCTGGCAGCTTGGGCCAAGCGCTCGTTTGGTCATGACATTCATAACGAATCAGCCAGGCCAATGGTGGACACCAGACAAGCCTATATCGAAGCTGCATTACATGAAATTGATCAAGGCTGGGGCGATATAAATGGCTATCTGCACGATGCCGTTGGCCTCACCGAAGCTGACCGCGATACGGTGCAAAACCTGCTGACCGTATAACCAATACGCCCGCCGCACCGTTATTCGCATGATGACGTGAATGATAACAAACGCCAAAAAACCCTGGCAGTCTCCTGCCAGGGTTTTTCAATTTAGGCATTTAGAGTTTCTAAAAGCGGGCCAAGACGTTCAGCCAAACCATAAAATGGTTCAACTGAACGTCAGCGCGTTTTAGTTCAGCACGATTTCGACGCGGCGGTTCTGCGGCTCACGAACACCTGGGCCAGTCGGCACCAACAGGTGGGTTTCGCCATAACCATGGATCGAAATTTCCGCAGCCGGGACGCCATCAGCCATCAACTTCATCGCAACAGCCTTGGCACGACGGATTGAAAGCCCCTGGTTGTAGGTCGGTGTACCTGACGTATCGGTATAACCCGAAACATTGATGGTGGTGACCTTGGCGGTCTGGCTATCCGTCGCGGCTTCCGCGATGATCTGCGTGGCGCGCGGTGTCAGGTTGTACTTATCCCAGTCAAAGAAGACCAGATAGGTTTTGGCCGGAGCCGGAGCCGGAGCCGCCATCGGGGCGGGGGTCGGCGGTGCCACCGGAGCGGCCACACCAAACGCATAACGCAGACCAACGAGGAAAGAGTGGTTGATATTGTCGCCAACCTTGGCCGAAACCGGCGAAACTGTGCAACCATCACCACACTGCGTGAGTGTTCCATTGTATTTTGCACCATCGAGAATATCAACGAAACGATATTCAAGGGTGGCGGACAGACCGGGGATCGGCGCGATCGGAAACGCTAAACCAGCAATCCCCTGCACGGCGAAGGCACCCTTGGATTGATTGATGACAGCGCCCTGGCTGGCCAAATCCTTGACGTTGACTTCCTGATAACCAACGCCACCGCCAAGATAGGGGTAAACATAAGGTGAACCAACATCGAGGTCATAGAGGGCATTGGCGAAGAAGCCATAGGTCTGGTCATGACCGGTGGCACGCTGTGAGGCGCCGCCAGATTTGACTTTATCGAAGCTGTTTTGGAAATAATCGCCTTCCAGCTCAACCCGGATGCCATTTCCAAAACCATAACCAACACTGGCATCGCCGGTGAAGCCATTGTGCAGCGTGATGGTTCCACTTTGGCTGGTGCCCAATCCGGAGCCCGAGCCCTTGAAACCCTCGTTAATGTTGTAACCCAGGCCACCAGCGACATACATGCCGTTCACTGGCTGCGCTTTCGCAACGTTCGAGAAGGCGAGCGGTGCAGCCATTATCGTAGCGGCGAGCAGAATATTGCGTAATTTCATGTTTGGCTCCTATTTTATACCGAATTGTGACAGTCTAGCTGGCGTTAATCTCTAATCCCGACCCAAACAATATTAGCAAACTACGAGGAAAATTAGCAGGGGGGACGCGATGATTGATCGGAACTGTATCAAAAATACAACAACTTACGACAGATTTAAGTCAGTTAAGTCTCTGATCATTTACAGGCAGTTCATACCGCTGGGCAAATGCAGTTCAGGAACAACTGACAACCCGCAAGGTATCGCTCCCATCGCCTACCACCGAATCAGCCGGCACGGAACGCACCATCCAACCGCGGAACAAAGGCGGGCCGTTAAGGTTATCAGTGGTCTGAATCGATACAAAAATCGCAGCATCGGGGATCTGGTCAGGCGGCCGGTTTGCGCAAGCCAGAACGCTGATCTGCATGTCGCCCGACGTTACCTGCCCGCCAACCGGCACCTGTAAATTTGCAATGCCTCCGTCAACCTTATCGAGCACACCGATTTCAGCAAGTTTTCCGGGCACCCAGTTGTTTGGCTCGACCGGCGGCGCTGCACTCGCCGCATTATCCGCACCTGCCGGGGGAACCGGCGCCGCAACCAGCCCGGGTGGGTTGGGCGTTGCTGCCGGGGCCGGGAGCGGCGCGGCTGGCGATGGTGCCGCCACGATCGGCGGCGGCGGCGGCACCGCCACCGTATTGCCGGCCTGCGCCAATGCCCAACCTGGTATCACGCACCCTAGCGCAACAACCATGCCCAGCCGGCGGCTCAGCATTATTTAGAAGCCTCTGGCGTGACTGGGCTCGCACTGGCGCTGGGGCTGGCGGCGGGCTTGCTGGGGCTGCCCCCCATGCTGAAAATAAATTTACCAAGCAGATCCTCGATATTCACCGCCGATTGTGTGACGCTGAACGACTGCCCAGGTTTGAGCATGGTGTCTGAACCACCCGGCGAAAGCCCCACATAATTGCCGCCCAGCAAACCATCTGAACTGATCGAGGCGCTGGTATCGGCAGGCACCTTTACATCGTTGTTGATCTGCACGGTCACAATCGCGGCATAAGTCTGCGGGTCGAGATGCTCATTGGTCACGTGGCCAACCGTCACGCCGCCGAGTTTCACATCGGCACCCACCGTCAGCCCGCCGATATTGGAAAATTGCGCGGTGAGCGGATAACCCGAACCGCCGAGCGCCTGTGCCTGCGTCAAAGCATAAACCAGAAAAACCGCAGCTATAACAATAACTGCGAGGCCGGTAAGCACCTCAGGTAATTTACGTGACATCCGGAAAAATCCTTAAAGCTCGGGTGTCCAGGCTTCATAATCAGCCGAAGCGCTGGCGCGCTTACCGCCGGCATAGTCATGCCCTGCCGGCCGGTAACCATCGGCCGTGCCTGTCAAGTTTGGCTGATGCGGCTTTTGCCAAGACTTGCGGCCCGTATCAGGCAATGGCGCATCTGTGAGGTAATGCAACCATGCGTGCCACTCCGGGCCGATGGCCGAAGCCTCCGCTGCACCGGCATAAACCACCCAGCGGCGAGGCCGTTTGGTACCAGTGGTTTTGCGTTGCCGGAAAAACTGGTTGCCGAACGCGTCCTCGCCAACATGGCTGCCGCTGAACAAGGTGTGCAAGGTGAGCCCCGGCTGAAAAACCAGGCCTTTAAGGCCGCCGAGCTGGCTCAAGGTGACTTTAGTATGGGTCGATGCTGTGCTCATGCATCCCGATATAGGTGATGCAATGCGTCCGGTCCATTGTCGTTATGCCGCCTGCATATTTTGCTTCTATCCACAGGATTTTGTGGTCACAATGTAATTTCACCACTAAATGTACTTTTCCTGGCATCATGATCGTCATAAGGTCCGGCCATGGAACAGCAGAGCACGCACAAATCCTGGCATGGAATCAGACAAGCGGTTTTCAGTGGCCAGTCCGACCCCGACTCATCACCCGTGGCTGTCACCATTCCGGTTGGCTGGGGCCAACAGGCCGCCGATGCTCTTGCCAGCCTGATTCCGGGTAAAAAGACTCTTGATATTGCCCAACTGACCCAGACCTGGGTCACCCCGGTAGCAGCCCGCGCGCAGGCTTTGGGGCTGTCCGACCAGCTTACCGCAGGCTTGAACGCCCTGGTTGCCAACCGGCAGGCCTGCCCAGTGCCGCTGAATGGCAATTTTGCAGCCATCCCGCCTGGGTTCATGTTCAACCCAAACGGTTTTTGCGATGCCGCTGGAATTTTCGATGTCACCGGATTTGGCGCGGCCGTGGAATTAGCAGTCATGGCACTTACCCTGGCGGCCCCGGAAGCCGCCTGTTTGAACCTGAGCCTGACCGATTTACACCTGTTCATCACCCGCTTGAATCTGCCCTACGACAGCGCCGCCGCCCGCGACACTCTGGCAACGCTCAGCGCTTTTATGACCGCCCGTGCGGATTTGGCCTCCAGCCGGTTTGTGTCCCCTGATCACGGTCCCGTCATATATTTGCGGCCCTATGCCAGGCTGGCCGCCGGTTGCGTCATTGCAGGCTTGATGGAGGCCACCATCGAGACACAGCGTGCTGCGATGGAAGCCGGAGTCCGAGGGCACTCACATTTAACCGGCTACGTCTCCCACCCCGCTACCGAGGCCTTGCTCGGTGCCGAAACCCTTGGCTTCAGCCCGGCTGTTTCCGCCCTTGATGAAGCCGGAAACCTCAGCCGCTGGGCACAGGCCAAGCTCGCAGCCTCGGGCACAACAGCGCAAGCGGCGCTGGCGGCACACCTGCGGGGCGAGACGATTTTGGCCCCCGCCGGTTTAGCGGCACACCGGATAATGCACGATGCGTTGGCTCCTTATGTTCACGCGATGCCCGCACCGCCCGCCGCTGCAACACCTGCACAGCCGGCCAGCCAGCGTGCGCTTCTGCCCGCCCGGCGCACCGGCTACACGCAAAAAGCCAGCATCGGCGGGCACAAATTATTTCTTTCCACCGGCGAATATGCCAATGGCAGGCTGGGAGAAATTTTCATCGCGCTCCATAAGGAAGGCTCGGCATTCCGCGGCCTGATGGATGCTTTCTCGATCGCGGTGAGCATGGGTCTGCAACATGGTGTCAAGCTCGAGGACTATGTTGAAGCCTTCACCTTCACCCGCTTCGGACCCGCAGGTGCCGTTGAAGGCGACCCGGCTGTGACACAGGCAACCTCGATGATCGATTATGTGTTCCGCAATCTGGCGGTGAATTATCTGGGCAACCACAATATCGCTCCCGCCACCCCTGACGCCGCTGATTCAGTGGGTGATGGCGCCGCCGACCGTGCGCCCTTGCTGCCGTTTGACCTCCCCGCCCCCGCCGCGCGTGAACGTCGGCGGGCCTTCAAGTTAGTGAGCTGATATGACCGTCGCTGAACGCCTCGCGGAGCTTGGCATCGTTTTACCCAAACCTATGATCCCGGTTGGCTCTTATGTGCCAGTTACCGTCACCGGCCATCTGGTGGTGGTCAGTGGTCAGTTGCCCGCCATCGACGGCAAAGTGGCTGTTACCGGCAAGCTCGGCGGCGGCGTTTCCATCGACGAAGGCCAGCACGCCGCCCGGCTATGCCTCATCAATGTGCTGGCACAATTACAGGCCGCACTGCCCGGTGGGCTGGACAGCATTACCCGCGTTAGCAGACTGGGCGGCTTCATCGCCGCCACACCAGATTTCACCCAGCACGCGGTGGTCATGAATGGTGCGTCGGACCTCGCATTGGCGGCTTTCGGCGATATCGGCCGCCATGCCCGTGCCACTGTCGGCGTGGCCTCATTACCGCTTGATGCAGCCGTCGAGGTCGAAGGGATGTTTTGGCTCGGCTGAATGTTTATTCTATGGCATAACGAGTATCAAAAACCATAGGAGACGTCTTTGCCGCCAGCCAAACCAGTGCCACCAGAGCTAATCGAGCGGCCAGGCCAGGTTGAGTCCAGCAACGGGATCGACATGGGCGTTCTGCCGAGCCTTATGGGGTATATGCTCCGGCAGGGCCAGCTATGCGTGTATCAGGATTTTTTTCAGGTTCTGGCGGCTGAGGGCATCCGGCCACCGCAATTTTCTATCCTTGAGGTTGTCAGCCGCAACCCAGGCATCCGCCCGTCTGATGTTGCAACCGCGATTGGTATCAAACGCGCCAATCTGGTACCGCTGGTCAGTGCCCTGGAACAACGCGGTTTTCTCACCCGTGCGATGGCTGAACTGGACCGCCGGGCGCAGGCATTGCACGTTACACCGGCAGGCGCTGAAAAGCTGCAATACTGGCACAATGTTGTGAAACCGCATGAAGACCGGCTGGCCGACCGGCTGGGAGCGCACGGACGCGAAACCTTATTGAAGCTGCTGCAAACTTTGGTGCGTGGGTGATATCGTTTTGCCCCGATTGCCGCTGAAAGCCCGATGTGACCGGATCGAAATTCAGTCGCCGCCGCCTAGGTAATGTTGCGCTGAACATGGCGCTCGATGGCACCCTGGCAATGCTGGCCGTGCTGGCGGCCGGTTGGCTGTCTGCGCCCACCTCACCGTGGCCAAATCCACCGGCATTGGCAATTGGCGGCGCGGCCTCGATCTGGCTGATCGGCGTGCCGTTCGGCCTCTCACGTTTGCATTGGCGGTTCACCTCAATGCGGGATTTAGCGCTGGTCGGTGGTGCCGGAATTATCGCCGCCGTGCTGCTGACACTGCTGATCATCGGGGCGGGTTTCGACCTTCCCTCGCCCAGCTACCCGCTGGTGCTGGTGTTTTCGATGCTGGTGTTGCTGGTGGGCCCGCGGATTGCATATCGCCTGCTTCGCCACCCCGGCACGCCCAGTGCGGTCAACGCGGTTAGCAGCGCCATTCTGGTGGGAACCGGCGAGACCATCGAGCTGTTCCTCAATGCCCTCGCCCGCGCCGCCGAACCACCCTATCGGGTCACCGGGCTGATCGCGCTCTCAGCCCGCCACATCGGACGGCGGATGCACGGGTTGGATGTTCTCGGTGCCGCATCGAGCGCCGATGGGGTTCTGGCAAAGTTGGCAGCGGCGGGCACCTTGCCTGACCTCCTGGTGATCACCGAACCAGAATTTTCTGGCGCCACGCTCGCAAGCCTTCTAACTGCGGCGGATAAACAGGGTGTGCGGGTGCTGCGCGCCCCGAACCTCACCGCGCTGTCGCCGGCGGATCCTGGCCAAATTCAACTTCAGCCCATCGCCATCGAGGATTTGCTCAACCGGCGGCAGGTGGCGCTGGACCGTGACGGTATGGCTCGTTTGATCGCCGGCCGGCGCGTGCTGGTCACCGGGGCTGGCGGCTCCATCGGCGCTGAGTTGGCGCGCCAAGTGGCAGGGTTTGCCCCCGCTTCCCTGATGCTGCTGGACAACGGCGAATTTGCGCTCTGGCAGATCGACCTGGAATTAACTGAAAAATACCCCACCGTGGCACGGCTGTCGGTGATTGCCGATGTGCGCGATACGGCGCGAATGCACGAGGTTTGTGCACAGTTTAAGCCTGAACTGGTATTCCACGCCGCCGCCCTCAAGCATGTGCCTATTGTTGAATCCAACCCGCTTGAAGGGCTGCAAACCAACGTCCTGGGTACCAAGGCTGTCGCGGATGCTGCGCGAGCCAGCGGTGCCGCCCTGATGGTTTTAATCTCTACCGATAAAGCCGTGAACCCAAGTTCTGTGATGGGCGCCTCGAAGCGGCTGGCCGAAATGTATTGTCAGGCGCTTGACGTGGCGGCACGCCACAAAGGCGGCATGGGGTGCGTAACAGTACGGTTTGGCAATGTATTGGGCTCCACCGGCTCGGTGGTACCATTGTTCCGCCGCCAACTCGCCGTGGGCGGACCGCTCACCGTTACCCACCCCGACATGCAACGCTATTTTATGACCGTGCGCGAAGCCGTGGGCCTGGTGTTGCAAGCCTCGGTGGTGGGTGCCAAGGGCGGTGACAGCATCAAGCATGGCGGCATTTTTGTGCTGGATATGGGCGAGCCGGTGCGAATCGTCGACTTAGCCAGGCAGATGATCCGTCTCGCGGGGTTGCGGCCCGACATCGATATCGGGATACGTTTCACCGGCTTGCGACCAGGCGAAAAGCTTTTCGAGGAATTATTTCATGGCAATGAGCAGCCGGTTGCGACCGGGTTCCCAGGGCTGCTGATGGCCAGCCCGCGGGTAGCCGACATGGCGCTGGTGCAAGCCGCCATGGCCGAAATTTCGGCGCAAGGCACGCAAGGCGATGCCCACCTTGCGTTGGCAGCGCTGGCGCGGCTGGTGCCGGAATTTGCGCATAATGCAGATGGCAGCGGCGCTCCTCTCGCAGATTGCGAAAAGACAGGGTAATCTGACTGTCATGAATGCTCCGCACCGTGCTGCCATCCCGTTTCTTGACCTTAAAGCCCAACAGGCCCGCATAGGTCCCGCTTTACGTCACCGGCTCGATGCAGTGCTGGCGCATGGGCAATATATTCTGGGCCCGGAAGTGGCCGAGTTGGAGGACCGCCTCGCGGCGTTCTGCGGCGCTACATATTGCGTCAGTGTCAGCTCCGGCACCGATGCGCTGCAAATTGCGATGATGGCGGAGGGCATCGGCCGGGGCGACGCCGTATTTCTGCCCGCCTTCACGTACACGGCCACCGCTGAAGTGCCTCTATTACTTGGCGCCACGCCGATATTCGTCGATGTCGATCCGCGCACGTTTCAAATCGACCTGGCGCACCTGGAGGCCCGCATCGCCGATGTGCAACGCGGTGGCGTTTTGAAACCGCGGGCCGTGGTGGGCGTGGATTTATTCGGGCAACCCGCCGACTGGCTCGGCATCAACACCATCGCCGCCCGCGAAAATCTATTCACCCTCGATGATTGCGCCCAAAGCTTCGGTGCCACCATGAACGGCAAGCGCCTGGGCACCGCGGCGGATGCCACCGCCACCAGCTTCTTCCCCTCCAAGCCGCTGGGTGCCTATGGCGACGGCGGCGCACTGTTCACGGAGTCTGCCGAACGTGCCGCCCTATACCGCTCACTGCGTACCCATGGTGAGGGCACAACCCGCTATGAGGTGATCCGGATTGGTATGAATGGCAGGCTGGACACCATGCAGGCCGCGATTTTACTGGCCAAGCTCAACGTTTTTGAAGCCGAGATCGCCACCCGCGAAACCATTGCCGGCATTTACGATGCCGCCTTGGCAGATGTGCTTGATATTCCCGCACGGATGCCAAACTCCACCAGCGCCTGGGCGGTTTATGCGATTTTGTTGCGCGATACCGCGACCCGCGACACCGTTCAGGCGGCGCTGCGGGCCGAAAATATCGCCAGTGCCGTGTATTATCCACGCCCGCTGCACCGCCAGCCAGCCTATGCTTCCTGCCACGACGGCGCAGCTCTGCCGGTCTCCGAGAGTATCAGCGAGCGGATCATGGCGTTACCAATTCACCCCGACCTCACTGTCGAACAAGCAGCCCGTGTCGCCGCGACCGTGCGCGCCGCTTTGGGCGCTTAAACCCGATGCCGCGCGGCGATCTATTTCCCGAAATCGGGCCTTACGAGACCGGTTACCTGCCGCTTTCGGGCGAACACGTTATGTATTGGGAGCAAGTTGGCAACCCGCGCGGCAAGCCAGTGCTGTTTCTGCATGGTGGTCCGGGCGCTGGGGCCGGCGCCGTTCACCGGCGGTTTTTTGACCCTGCGATCTGGCGGGTCATTATTTTCGACCAGCGCGGCGCCGGACGCTCCAAGCCGCTCGGCAGTATTACCGCCAACACCACGCAGCATCTGGTCGAAGACATTGAATCCTTGCGGAAGTTCCTGAACATCGATCGGTTTTTGCTGTTTGGTGGCTCGTGGGGTTCCACCCTTGCCCTGGCCTACGCGCAGGCACACCCGGAGGCAGTTATGGGCCTGGTGCTGCGCGGCATCTTCCTGGGCCGCCCCGAGGAGGTGGACTGGTTCCTCTATGGCATGGCCAGAGTCTTCCCAGACGCTCACGCCGCCTTCGCGCAGTTCCTTCCCGAAGCCGAACGCGGCGATCTGCTGAAGAGCTACCTTGCCCGGTTGACCAACCCCGACCCGGAAATTCACGGCCCGGCGGCCCGCACCTGGAGCATCTATGAAGGCTCCTGTTCCACCCTGCTGCCCAGCGTTGAGGCGGTCTCGGCGTTCGCGCAGGACCGCGCCGCCATCGGCCTGGCCCGGATCGAGGCACATTATTTTGAGCATAATTTATTTCTCCCCGCGGGCGGGCTGCTGGCCCATATGGAAGCGCTGCGGCAGATCCCCGGGGAAATTGTGCAGGGCCGTTACGACATGATTTGTCCTGCAAAATCAGCGTTTGACCTGATGGCAGCCTGGCCGGCAGCCCGCCTGACCCTGGTGCCGGATGCCGGCCATTCGGCCCTTGAGCCTGGCATTCGTACCGCCTTGATCGCCGCGTTGGAGCGCTGTCGCGCCTTGACGTGACCATAATTCCGCCCTCAAGTCCCGCCACCATAAAAACGACAAAACCTTGGAGGGCTCGGTGAAGATTTCGAGGCGGTCACTGTTCGCTGCATTTGTGTTAACCCCGGCAAGTCGTGCCTTGGCGGCGCAAGCTGTGCCTGAGGCATGGCCGCGCGCCATTTTGATGGCAACCGGCCGTCCTGGCGGTGTGTATGACACCTATGGCGCGGCCTGGGGGCGAATTGCGCAGCAAACCAGCGGCGTGACCATTGCCTACCGGGCCTCAGGCGGAGCCGCATCCGATATTCTTTTGATCGAACAAAACGCTGCACAACTGGGCATGACCACGGTCACTGTGGCAGACCAAGCCCGCATGGGCAGCGGCAGTTGGACCGCAGGGGTCAAGTTTGGCGCCTTCCGAGCCTTGTTCCCCATGTTCCCCTCAATTCTACAAATCGTCACACCGCGCAGCAGCGGCATCACCTCGCTCGCCAATCTCGCCGACCGTGTGATTGGCATGGGGCCGGAAGGCGGCAGCGGCGCTGCCGTGGTGCCTAGCATTTTTGCCAGCCTTGGGATTATTCCGGCACAGGCCGCAACAGGTGACTATTCAAATCAACTGCATGACATGCAGGCAGGGCGGTTGGACGCCTGCGCCTTTATCGGCGCACCGCCACTGCCCGCGATCCAAAAAATTGCCGAGACCGAACAACTCGGCATCATCGGTTTCACCCAAGCTGAAGCCGCGCTCGTGGACCGTGTCATCCCCGGCGTGCATGGCATGACCATCCCCGCCGGTACATTTGCGCGCCAAAGCCTGGCGATTGCCAGCGTGGGTACAGCCAATTTTGCCATTGGCGCAGCGCACCTGCCGGATGAGTTGGTCCATACGATCACCCTGGCGGCGATGCGTAACCAAGCCAGCCTGGAGCGGGCGGTACCGGCCGCGCATATTTTTCATGCACCCAATGTTATAACGCCCGGGCAAATGCCGTTCCACCCAGGTGCTGCCGCAGCTTTGCGCAGCCTGGGCTTGGTGGTTCCGGCTGAATTTGTTGCCCGTTAAATAAGTTTGCCGCCGACCAGTGTGAGTTGACGGTCCATGCGTTTGGCCAACTCCGGGTTATGTGTCGCAATCAGAGCCGCGACATTTTCCGAGCGCACGATGCGCAGCAATTCGCTGAACACAATTTCAGCGGTGGCGACATCTAAATTGCCTGTGGGTTCATCAGCCAACAACAAAGCCGGCGCATTGGCCAGCGCCCGCGCAATCGCGACGCGCTGCTGCTCACCGCCAGAGAGTTTGCCAGGCAGGTGATCAGCCCGGGCGGCAAGACCAAGTTTGGTCAGCAATTCCATTGCGCGTTTTTCAGCCTCGGCCTTGGATTTGCCCGCGATCATCTGCGGCAGCACAACATTCTCGAGCGCTGAAAATTCCGCCAGCAGATGGTGGAACTGATACACAATGCCGATGGTATGCAGCCTGATATTGGTGCGTTCGGTATCGCCTAACGTCCCCGCATCCGCCCCATTGATGATCACAGCGCCGCCATCAGGCTTTTCCAACAACCCTGCCAGATGCAGCAAGGTTGACTTGCCAGAACCGGAGGGCGCGACCAGCGCCACGATTTCACCGCGACGCAAATTCAGATTGGCGCCATCCAGCACCATCAGCGCCTCGCTCTCACTTCTATAAGTGCGAACCAGGTTTTTGAGTTGCAGTAAAAAATCACTCACGGCGCAGCGCCTCGATCGGGTCAATGCGGGCGGCCCGCCAGCTTGGGTAAATAGTAGCGAGAAGCGATAGCGCTAACGACATCAAAAGCACTTCCGTCACCTGATGCCAGTCCAACTTGGCCGGCAATTGCTCAAGGTAATATACCGTCGGGTCAAACAACGGCGTACCGGTAATCTTCTGGACAAATTGTCGGATATTTTCGATGTAGGCACAAAATACCGTGCCAAGGCCAAAGCCAATGAAGGTTCCCAAAAACCCCACCGACGCACCGCACATTAAAAATATCCGCAATATCGCACCGGAGCTCGCCCCCATAGTGCGCAAAATCGCAATGTCGCGGGCTTTATCCTTCACCATCATAATCAATGATGAAATCACATTGAAGGCCGCCACCAGAATGATGAGCGTGAGGATCAGGAACATCACGTTGCCCTCCACCGTCACCGCGGCAAGGAAACTATCGTTATTCTGCCGCCAATCCAAAATCCGCATCGGCGTGCTGGCTAAAGTGGTCTGGATGGCTTGTTTGATCGCGTCATCATGATCCGGGTCGGTGACATAAACCTGAATCTGCGTCGCGGCATTGGGTTGTTGGAACAAAGTTTGCGCGGCCTGCAGCGGGATGAACACAAAGCTCGAATCATATTGCTGCATCCCGGTTTCAAATACCGCGACAACTTTGAAACTCTGGATACTGGGAATCGTGCCGATGATCGTGGCTTTGCCTTGCGGTAAAATAAGCTGGATGGTTGAGCCAACCGTCAGGCCAAACTGACTGGCCAGCCCGCCACCAATCGCAATCACACCATCGCCGGTCAGATCGTTCAAATTGCCGGAGATCACATGGTTGGAAACAGTCGGCAAAGCCGCCAGCCCCTGCGGGGTAATGCCGCGCGCAATACCGCCCAAGGCACCACCTTGTGGACCGGACATCAGAACCTCGCCTTGCACAATCGGAAAGGCAGACGTCACGCCAGGGATTTTTGCAATGCGGCTGGAAATATCATCGTAATTCGTCAGCGGCTGACCCGCGGCATATATGCCGATGTCGCCGTTCAGCCCCAGAATTTGGCTGAGCAATTCTTGCCGGAAGCCATTCATCACACTCATCACGATAATCAGCGTCGCCACACCCAACGCGATGCCAACCAGCGAGAAAATCGCGATGACGGAAACGAAGCGCTCGCCGCGCCGGGCCCGCAAATAGCGTGCGGCAACCTTGCGCTCGAACGGACCAAACATTAACCGCGCACTTTCGCTATGGCCTCGGCGACCGGCAGTTCAAACCGCTCGCCGGTGGCGCGGCGCTTTAATTCCACTTGTCCATTGGCAGCGCCACGCGGTCCAACGATGATCTGCCACGGATGACCCATCAAATCCGCCTCGGCGAATTTCGCCCCGGCACGTTCCTCGCGGTCGTCATACAGACAATCAGCGCCAAACATGGTGTGCAAGGATTCACAAATTTCACCGGTGACAGCATCGCCCTGGCGCAAATTCAAAATGCCCACGCGGAACGGCGCAATTGCATCCGGCCAGATAATACCGGCCTCATCATGCCGCGCCTCGATAATTGCGCCCACCAGTCGGGAAACGCCGATACCGTAGCTACCCATTTCAGGAAATAGTTTCGCACCATCCGGGCCGATGACGCTGTAGTTCATCGTCTCTGAATATTTTTTGCCGAAATAGAAAATCTGCCCCACTTCAATGCCCCTGCCCTCGCGCTTGCGCTCGTCAGGAATGGCCGCCCAGGCACCGAGGTCGTGCTTCTCATCGGTGGCGGCATATTTGGTGGTCATCGATTCATAAAAATCCTCGAGCAATGCTGGCTCATAGCCAACGCCCAGAGCATCACCGGCCTCAAATTCCGCGTCATAGAACACGCCGCTCTCGCCCGTCGGCGCCAGAATGTGAAACTCATGGCTTAAATCACCGCCGATCTGGCCGGTATCAGCGCGCATCGGAATCGCGGTAATGCCAATTCTCTGGAAGGTGCGCATATAGGCCAACATCATCTTCTTATAACTGAGCAGGGCGCCTGCATAATCAAGGTCGAAGCTGTAGGCATCCTTCATCAAAAATTCGCGGCCCCGCAGCACGCCAAAACGCGGGCGAACTTCGTCGCGGAATTTCCACTGAATATGATAGGGAATTTGCGGCAAATCCCGGTAGCTTTTGGTGGTGTCACGCAAAATTGCCGTGATCATTTCCTCATTGGTCGGGCCGTACAGCAACGCGCGCTCATGGCGGTCGGTGATGCGCAGCATCTCCTTGCCATAGGCATCATAGCGCCCACTTTCGCGCCACAAATCAGCACTCTGAATGGTCGGCATCAGCAATTCTTGCGCACCCGCCGCATCCTGCTCTTCGCGCACGATCTGCGCGATTTTGTTCAGCACCTTCAGCCCCGCCGGCAGCCAGGCATAAATGCCCGACGCCATCTGCCGCACCAGCCCGGCCCGCAGCATCAGCCGGTGCGAGGCAATCTGCGCCTCCGCCGGGGTTTCCTTCAAAGTGGGGATCAAAGATTGAGACAGGCGCATGAAATACCTTCGGCTAAACGATTTCGCTTGCGTGCTTACAGGGGCTGACCCGCAACGGCTAGAGGCACGGGCACCGCTAACCAGCGGTCCGCCAACCGCCGCGCGGGCATTTCTACCAGCCGGTGCATGGCAATCGCCAGCGCCAGCGTGAGGATGGTCATAGCGACCCCGTACGCCAACTTATTGGCCGCCGGATCCCAGCCCTGATGGCGGAAAAATTGCGCCAGCAGCAGCTCGATGGTGCCGAAGCTCATGTAGAACGAGTAGGAAATCTGCCCGAGAAACCGCAAAATTTTCGGGTTGCGAATCACCGGCGGGCGCTCGGCGTCGGCCTGCATCGCCAAAGCCGATAACAGCACCCAAAGGGCAAACACCACCAAAATATCAAAGCTGGAGGTCGAGGTGAGCAGCACGATGGCAGCAAGGCTGATATAGGCCAGCCATTTGTTGGGCATGAAATCGGCATTCAGCGGCACCAGCCGCAGGGTGGCCATGCCGATGACAAATTCCGGGAAAAACCGCCACAGCGCGTTGGCGTAGGTGAGGTTGAGGGTTTCGCCAGCCTCATAGGCGATCATCCCCAACACGCAAAAACATAACACCATAATCTGACCAGGAATAATCTCCCGCCAGGTACCCAAAAACATCCAGAGCAGCGGGAACATCAAATACCCCGCCCATTCGGTACTCACCGACCACGACGGATAATTCCAGGCCAAATGGTCCCCAACGCCCCACCCCTGCACCAGCAGCAAATTGGCGATGAATGAGCCAACAGTGAACCTGTCAGCATCGCGCGGGGTAAAGCCCAGCGCCAGGCCCGTTAGCACAATCACCAGCAAAATCAGCATGACTGCCAAATGCACCGGATAAATCCGCGCCAGCCGTTTGCCCCAGAAGCGGGCGATGTTGGTGCCTTGCAGTTCCTTCGCCGGATGCACCGCCGCCAGAATCAGCCCGGAGAGCATAAAAAATCCATCAACGCCCAGATACCCATGCCGGATAAACCCGGCGAACGGCCCGAGATAGCCTGAAAACTGCGCGTGCAAATCCACATGATAGGCAAACACCCAGGCGGCAAAAAACGCCCGGACGACGGTCAGGTCGGTGATTTCAGCAAAATACTTCATGGAAAAAGTTCTAAAACGAAAGAAGCCCGCCAGCCCATAGGGCGGCGGGCCAAGTTCAGGGAGGAAACGCCAGTCACACGGCAGGATGAAGAACCAAACTTCATCCTAGACCTCATAGTGCAACGCACAACCCTTCACGTCTAGCAAAAACATACTCCAAAAAGTAACTTTTTTAGGCGATATTTCACGATTCGATGAAAAAATAATCCATTGAATTTCTTTTGGGCAAAAATTTGCATATTAAAAGATCAATTTAAATCCACATGATATGCGCATCGACAATCGGGCGCTTACCCATGCGTTTGCCGACTATTTTTCTCAACACGGCACGCGCGGCATCGGTGAAGGCGGCTTCGTCCTTGCGCAGTGCCGACGGCAATTCACCCAAAACCTGCGCAAATTCGGCCTCCAATTCACGTTGCAAGCCAATTTCCTCATCCAGAAGCCCCGGCGCTGAAATTTTGGCCTCGCCCCGCACTTTGCCTGTCGAGTCGATGATCGCACTGCCCACCACCACGCCGTTGAACAGCATCCGCCGACGGGCGGCCATAATGCCGCCTTTCAGTGGGACCACAGCATTCCCATCAACCGCCATCCGGCCGGTGGGTACCGAGTCGATGACTTCCGGGTTGTTAGAGGACAGCGACAATATATCGCCGTTTTCGATCAAAATCGAGGCAATCCCCTCCTCCTGCGCCAAGGCGGCCTGCGCGGAGAGATGGCGCCATTCGCCATGAGTGGGCACCAGATATTTTGGCCGCACCAATTTATACATTTTAATCAACTCATCACGTGCCGGATGGCCCGAGCAATGGGTCAACTCATCATCATCGGTGATGACATCCACACCACGCCGCACCAAAGTATCCTGCACGGCGGTAATGGCTTTTTCGTTGCCGGGAATCATGCGCGAGGAGAAAATCGCGACATCGCCCTCGCCCAGCACCGCGTAGCGATGCGTATCGGCGGCAATCCGCGCCATGGCGGAGCGCGGCTCGCCCTGGCTGCCAGTGACCAGCAGAAGTAAATGATCATCCGGGATGGAGCTTAAATCCTCCTCCGGAACAAAATCCGGAACATCCTCCAAATAACCGGCTTCCTGCGCGGCGGCCACGTAATTGGCCAGGCTGCGCCCAACCAGCGCTACATGACGCCCACAGGCTTCCGCGGCATCGATCACACTGGATACGCGAGCGATGTTGCTGGCAAAGCAGGTAACGGCGATGCGCCCCGGCATATCGCCGATTAACGCCTTCAGGCTCTTTTTTACGTCCAGTTCCGAACCCGAATGGCCATCCACCATGGCGTTGGTGGAATCGATCACCATCGCCAGCACGCCTTTGTCGCCCAGGGCTTTGAGGGCCGCTTCGTCGGTTACGTTGCCCACCACCGGGTGCGGGTCGAACTTGAAGTCGCCGGTATGCAGCACCGTGCCATAGCGGGTGGTGATGGCGAGCGCCTGGGATTCCGGGGTGGAGTGGGTGAGTTGGATAAACTGCAGGTCAAATGGGCCAACCTCGAACTTGCCGCCCGGCTTGATGACATGCAGCTTCACTTCGCGGCCCAAACCGGCCTCGCTCAGCTTGCGGCGCAAAATGGCGGCGGTGAAAGGGCTGGCATAGATCGGGCAGCGCAGTTGCGGCCATAAGCGGGCGACGCCGCCGATATGGTCCTCATGCGCGTGGGTAATCACCAAGCCGTGCAATCTGTCAGCGCGAGCCGCAATATAGCCAGGGTCGGCCAGCAATAATTCGGCCTCGGGCGCTTCCGGCCCGGCAAACCCCATGCCGCAATCAACCGCCAGCCACTCGCCGTCGCAGCCATACAAGTTGAAATTCATGCCAATTTCGCCAGTACCGCCCAGCGGCACAAACACGAACCCGCCCGGACTTTGCGCCACTGGATTGAGCGCACGGGTTTTGCCCGGCTTTTTGCCGGATGAGGCTGCCATATAAAAAATACTCCTGAAAACGGTCTCTTAGCGTCTGATTATAGCTCATAGATAGTGACGCCGCCCATAACCACCATAGGCAGCTATTCAGCATCCACAAATGGCGTGCGGTCACGCGGCAATTGCGGCGGCTTGTTGCGCAGCGACAGCAGGCGCAAGCCATCGAGGGTCAAATCCGGGTCGATGGTGGTCAACTTCACCGTGCCCTCGGCAAATAATGGCGCCAAACCGCCAGTGGCGATGGCTTTCAAAGGCTGGCCGAACTCACCTTCGATGCGTACCAGCAGGCCCTCGATCAAACCTACATAACCCCAATAAATGCCTGAACGCATGGCTGGTATGGTGGAGCGGCCAATCACTGATTGCGGACGGCCAATGCCGATACGTGGCAACCGGGCCGCCGCTTGGTGCAAGGCTTCGATGGAGAGGTTGATGCCAGGCGCGATCACGCCGCCCAGATACGCACCATCTCTGTCCACCACGTCAAAAGTAGTGGCAGTACCAAAGTCAACTACCACCAGCGGGCCGCCGTAATGATTATGGGCAGCCAGTGCGTTTAATAAACGGTCGGCGCCCACTTCATCGGGATTGTCGATTTTGATCGGGAACCCCCAATCCAGCGCCGCGCGTGCCACCAGCGGTTCCACATCAAACCAATCCCGGCAGAGACGGCGCAGATGGTAAAGAGCGGCGGGAACCACCGTGCCAATCACCGCGCTATGAATTTGCCCAACCTTGATGCCGTTGCGCGTCAGCAGCGATTCCAGCCAAACGCCATACTCGTCGGAGGTACGCTGCGACGACGTCGCAAGCCGCCAGGTGCCACGCCATTCGGCACCGTCATGCACGGCGAACACGATATTGGTATTGCCTGCGTCGATCACCAGCAGCATGGCGCTCAGCCCCCTTGGCCCCCGAGCCATATTTCGCCCGTTTGGAATGTTTCGATACGATTTTCGACGCATAACTGCAACGCACCGGTAGGCGAGAGGCCGGCGAACCGACCCTGGGTGGTCACATCAACGCCGCGCACGGAGATTGCCGTGCCCAGCGGATGCGCGGCTTGCAGCCAAGCGGTTTGGATGAACGCAGCCCCTTGTGCCTCGAAAGCCTCAAGCCATCCCGACAGGCTTGCCAATACCGTCTGCGCTGCCACCAGCGGCGCTACCGTAACGCCATGCTCGGCGAGACAGGTTGTAAAACGGCCCGGAATTTGCGGGGCAAAAGCCAGATTGATACCAATGCCCATCACGAGCCACTCAATCCGGCCATTGCTGGGTGAGGCATCAATGAGAATACCCGCCACTTTGGCACCTCCCATCAGCACATCATTCGGCCATTTCAACACCGGCGTCATGGCGGCAGACCCAAGCTGCATTAGCGCTTGCGCCACCGCCAGACCCGCCAGCAGCGGAAAGCAATTCAGGCTGGAAATCTCATATTCAGGCCGCAATAATACGGAAAGATGCATATTCCCTGGTGTGGAAACCCAATCTCGCCCCCGGCTGCCGCGCCCTGCCGTCTGAACATCGGCCAGCACCGCCAGCCCAACAGGGTCTCCCGCCTTAGCCCGCGCCAAACAATAATTGGACGTTGAGTCGATCTCGGCAAAATGCTCGAGCCGCCAATCAACCAAGGTCTGGTTCAGCCCATTAAGGCACGTGCTGCCGCTGCCGCCGCACTTACCAGCGGGCCGGGCATGAACACGAACAATATGGTGGCTAATGCACCAACCATCATAACCAGACGCACACCGCTCGCGGACTTATCAAAGTCAGGGCTGCCGGCGTCAAAATACATCACCTTAATGACGCGCAGATAATAGAACGCAGCAACCACGCTGGTTAGCACGCCCACCACGGCCAAAACATCGAGGCCTGCGTTGATAGCCGCTGAGAAAACGTAAAGCTTGCCAAAGAATCCCGAGAGCGGCGGGATGCCCGCCATCGACCAGAGCAGCACCGCCAGGGCCAGCGCATAGCCAGGGTTTTGCGTGGACAAGCCAGCCAGATCAGCAATGGTCTCAACCGCCCGCCCCTTACGGCGCATCGCAATAATGCAAGCGAAAACACCGAACGACATCACCACATAAATGGCGAGATAAATCAAAGTTGCCTGAATACCCGCCAACGTGCCGGCAGCTAGGCCGATGAGCGCGTAACCCATGTGGCCGATTGAGGAATACGCCATCAGCCGCTTGATGTTGGTCTGGCCAATGGCGGCAAGAGCGCCAAGCGCCATCGAAATAATGCTGAGAATTTCAATCAACATCTGCCATTGGCTGAGCAAATGCCCAAATGGTCCGACCATAACTGATAACAATAATGCCATAGCGGCCACTTTCGGCGCGGTACCGAACAACGCTGTCACCGGGGTTGGCGAACCTTCATAAACATCGGGAGTCCACATATGAAATGGTGCCGCCGAAATTTTGAACGCGATGCCAACCAGCACAAACACGATGCCGATAACAGTGCCATACCCGGCGGGCTGACTGCCATCGAACAAATGCGCGAGGGCTACGAAATTGGTGGTGCCGGCAAACCCATACACCAGGGAAATACCGTAGATCAGCAACCCGGACGCCAGCGCCCCCAACACAAAATACTTCAAGCCCGCTTCTGTGGACCGCAGAGAATCTCTTGCAAAGGCCGCACAGATATACAGTGCCAAGGATTGCAACTCAAAACCCAGATACAAAGTCATCATATCAGAGGCCGAGATCATCACGATCATGCCCAACACGGCTAAAACCACCAGTACCGGGAACTCAAAACGCGCAATGTCTTCGCGCTGGTTATAGTCAAGCGACAAAATCAACGCTGCAGCCGAACCAAGCAAAACCAGTAAATCGGCATAGCGGGTGAAATTGGTCGTTGTCAGCAGGCCGTCAAAAACGCTTCCAGCTGGTGCCAATAAAATAAACACGCCGGTGATCGCCAGCAAAGCCACGGCTGCCAGAGAGCAGATGATAAACTGATTGGTTTTTGAGAGCACGCCAAACATCAATAACGCCATGCCACCCAGGCCAAGCAACAGTTCCGGCAGGAGCGTGGAAAGTAGCAGGCTCATTTTGTCACCATCGCAAGAGAAACCGGCGTAATCGAAACGGGCGGTGTCAAAACCGCGAAGTGCGCTTGCACCATGGCGTTCACCGGCGCGTCGAATATACGGGTAAAGCTGGTGGGGTAAACGCCTAGCCACATCACCATCACCGCCAACGGCACCAGCATCGCCAATTCAACCGGCCGTAAGTCCTTCAGACCATCCAGAGCCGGTCTTGATGTTTTATCAAACAGCACCGCCCGCAGCAGTACCAGCATATAGGCTGCCCCAAGTACCATCCCGGTAGCCGCCAAGGCGGAGACCCAGAAGTTCACCTTCATGGCACCGACAATGACAAGAATTTCGCCCACAAATCCCGAGGTCCCCGGCATCCCCATCGAGCCCAGCGCAAACAGCATCAGCAAGGTTGCGTAAACGGGCATCCGCAATGCAAGGCCGCCAATCTTGGAGAGTGTCATGGTTTCACCGCGCGCGATCAGTACGCCCGCACAGATAAACAGGCCGGTGATGATGAAGCCGTGCGAGAGCATTTGCAGCAATGCACCCTCAATACCTTCCACCGTAAAGGTGAAAATCCCAATCACGATCAGGCCCATGTGGGCAACTGATGAATAGGCGATCATCCGCTTCATGTCAGTTTGCGCCAGGGCGACCAGCGACACGTAAATCACGGCCACCACGCCAAGCGCGAACATCAACGGTGCCGCCATCTCACTGGCGTGTGGCAGCATGGGCACGGTGATACGCAAAAACCCATAGGAACCCATTTTCGACAGCACGGCAGCCAACATGATGGTGCCAGGCAATGGCGCCTCACCATACGCATCAGGCAACCATGTATGCAGCGGCCACACCGCTGCCTTGACGCCGAACGACGCTAAGAAGGCTACAAATAACCATGGCTGCACCTGCGGCGGAATCGGCGTGTGCAGCAGCGTGATGATGTCGGTGGTGCCTGCGTTGCGCCACATCCACACCAACGCCAGCAGCATCAGTAATGAGCCTGTCAGCGTGAACAGGAAGAATTTCACAGCCGCGTAAATCCGACGCTCACCGCCCCACACACCGATGATAAGATACATCGGCAGCAGCACCGCCTCAAAGAAAATATAAAATACCACAAGATCAAGTGCGCAGAACATACCGATCGTCATGGTATCCAGCAGCAAAAATGCGATCATGAATTCACGCACGCGGGTAGTGATGTTCCAGCTTGAAACAATCGCAATCGGCGTGATGAAGGCCGTTAGTAAAATTAAAAACAGGCTGATACCGTCAACACCCATGCGGTATTGCACATCCAGCCCGCTCAACCAGGGCTGGGCTTCAACAAACTGAAAGCCGGCTTGCTTGGGGTCGAACGAGATCCACATATAAACCGCTAGCGCCAACACGATCAGGCTAACCCATAATGCGCCCCAGCGGGCATTGCGTGCTACCGCGGCTTCATCCCCCCGCAGCGTGGCAATAAAGATCACCCCTGCCAAAGGCAGGAAGGTAATGAGTGACAGAATGGGAAAGCCCAGCGAATTCATCTCAGCGCACCCACAGGAAAATACTTAAAAATACCAGCAAACCGATCAGCATCACGAACGCATAAAGTGCGATGGAGCCGGTTTGCAGCTTGACTGATTGCGAAGACGCATCGCTCGTCAATGCCGCCAGACCGTTTGGCACACCGTCGATCATCTGTTCATCACCCACATGCCAGGCAAATTTCGCCAGACGCAAAATCGGCCTAACAAAGATCGCGTCGTACAATTCATCGAAATACCATTTATTCAGCAGAAACTGATAAAGCCCGGAAAAGCGGGTGGCGAACATCGACGGCAGGGCCGGCATAAAAATATAGAAAGTTGCCGCCACCAAAATGCCAGCGATACCCGCAAACAATGGCGCCATTGCAACCATCGCGGGAATATCCTCGAATCTAGCCATAATACTTCCGGCGCTGATGCTGGCACCCCAAAAATTTGCCGATCCCGGACCCACAAATGAGTGGTCCAACAAAAATCCGGTGCCCACCGCACCGCAGGCCAAAACAGCTAACGGCGCCAGCATCACCAACGGGCTTTCATGCACATGGTCCTGCACATCCTTTGGTGCATGCGATTTGCCGTGGAAGGTCAACAAAAATAGCCGCGAGATATAAAACGCCGTCAGTCCTGCTGTCACCACACCACAAACCCAGCCATACATGGCAACCGGGGTATGGGCCGCAAATGCGGCATCCAAGATCGCATCCTTGGAATAGTAACCCGAGAATGGCGGAATACCCGCCAGCGCCAACGCGCCAATCAGCATCATCAGCCAGGTGAAGGGAATTTTCTTGAAAAGCCCCCCCATCAAGCGAATATCCTGCTCGTCAGACATCGCGTGAATGACAGAGCCGGCTGCCAGGAACAATAAGGCTTTAAAGAATGCATGGTTGATAAGGTGGAACATCGCCACCGGGTACGCGCCCAACCCGGCGGCCAGGAACATATAGCCAAGCTGCGAACAGGTGGAGTAAGCAATGATACGCTTGATATCGTTCTGCACGCAGCCCACCGTGCCGGCAAACAAAGCCGTGGAGGCGCCAATCATCGTGACAACTTCCAGCGCAACCGGTGCCGCATTCAATAATGGCGACATCCGCGCCACCAGAAATACACCAGCGGCAACCATGGTGGCGGCGTGAATGAGGGCGGAAACCGGTGTCGGGCCTTCCATCGCATCGGCCAGCCAGGTATGCAGAAATAGCTGCGCGGATTTGCCCATGGCGCCGATGAACAGCAAAATACCAATGACTTCGAGCACCGGAAAACTGCTGCCGAACAGGCTGTAATGCTCCTGTGCGTGAGTGCCGACAGCCGCAAATATCTCGTCGAACGAAATGGTATGGAACACCAGGTAGGTAAGCGCAATGCCAACCGCAAAACCAATATCCCCAACCCGGTTGACGATAAACGCCTTGATCGCCGCCGCATTGGCCGATGGCCGTTCGTACCAGTAGCCGATCAGCAGGTATGAGACGAGCCCCACACCTTCCCAGCCAAAAAACAACTGCAAAAGATTATTGGCGGTCACCAGCATCAACATGGCGAAAGTGAACAGCGACAGGTAGGCAAAAAAGCGCGGCACGCTTCTATCGTGCGCCATGTAACCAACACTATAAATATGAATTAGCAACGAGACAAAACTCACCATCGCCACCATCACCAGCGAGAGCATGTCCTGACGCAGCGTCCAATCCAACGTAAAGTTGCTCACCGCAATCCAGGTGGCAATGTGCAAAGGTGCCTGCGACACACCTAATTGCGCGATTTGGGCAAAATCCAAGACCCCGGCAACTGCCGAGATCGCCATGAACAAAATACTGGCGGCGATGGATAACTGCTTGCCCAGCAGCGGCCGGAACAACCCGGCCAGAATAGCACCAACCAGCGGCGCAAAAACGGCGATTAAGGTGAGCATATCAACCCTTCATCAATGTCACGTCCTCGACCTCGATCGAGCCACGATTACGCGAATAAATTACCACAATCGCCAGTCCAATCGCGGACTCGGCGGCGGCAACGGTGAGAACGAACATGGTGAAAACCTGGCCCACCATGTCATGCAAGGCGCCCGAAAACGCGATGAAATTAATATTGGCCGCGAGCAGAATAAGCTCGATCGACATCATGATGACGATGATATTCTTGCGGTTCATGAAAATGCCGAACACACCGATCACCATCAGGAGTCCGGCCACCACCAGATAATTTGAAAGAGCCACTTGCATCAGAGCACCTCCTCAATCGGCGCGGGTATTTCAGCGCCCTGCCCCAACTTTGCATTCACCATCCGCATTGTATCCACCGGCATCCGCGCATGTTGAACATTAACATCCTGGCGCTTGCCGCGGTTACGGTCACGTAAGGTCAGCACAATCGCACCGATCATTGAGACCAGCAAAACCGCCCCCGCCATCTGGAACAGGAAAATATATTTTGTATAGAGCAACGAGCCCAGAGCCACCGTGTTGGTCACATCGGTCGGTGTCGGCGAGAGGCGCAGCATGGTTGCGCTCGGTGAAATCGTCCAGCTCACTGCCACAAAGGCTAATTCAGCAAACAATACCAGGCCGACCGCTGCGCCGATGGGGGCGTAACGCTGCACGCCTTCACGCAACGCCACAAAATCCACGTCGAGCATCATCACGACGAACATGAACAGTACCGCCACCGCGCCGACATACACGATCACCAGCACCATCGCCAAAAACTCAGCCCCCGCCATCAGGAACAGTACGGCCGCGTTGATGAACGCCAAGATGAGGAACAATACCGAATGCACCGGATTACGGCTGCTCACCACCATCACCGCTGATGTCAGCAAGATGGCGGAGACGATATAAAATAAAATATTTGCGATCATGTGCGTTCTACCGGTACGGCGCGTCGAGTTCGAGGCGTTTGGCGAGTTCTGGCTCCCACCGGTCGCCATTCGCCAGCAGTTTCGCCTTATTATACAAAAGCTCCTCGCGGGTTTCAGTGGCGAACTCAAAGTTCGGCCCCTCAACAATCGCATCCACCGGGCAGGCTTCCTCACACAGACCACAGTAGATGCATTTGGTCATGTCGATATCATAACGCGTTGTGCGGCGCGACCCATCGTCGCGCGGTTCGGCTTCGATCGTAATGGCCTGCGCCGGACAAACCGCCTCACACAACTTGCAAGCAATGCACCGCTCTTCACCATTCGGATAGCGGCGCAACGCGTGTTCGCCTTTGAAACGCGGACTGATAGGGTTTTTTTCAAACGGATAATTGAGCGTGGCTTTAGGCTTAAAAAACGCTCGTATTGTCAGTGCCATGCCCGAGACAATCTCGGCCAGCAACAACTCGCGTGCCATACGGTCCAGGCGCATCAGCCCGCGCTCCTTATATGTTCAAACATTTGGCAACCATCCAAAAACTTCCAGAACGCCGGCGACCAGCACCAGATATCCTAATGAAATTGGTAAAAACACTTTCCAGCCCAAGGTCATCAACTGATCATACCGGTAACGCGGCAACGTGGCACGCACCCAAATGAACACGAACAGGCAGGCGAATAATTTTATCAGAAACCAAAAAACCCCCGGCACCCACGTGAACGGCGCAAAGGGTAACGGTGAGAGCCAACCGCCGAGGAACAACACCGTGGTGGTGGCGCTGATCAATATCATGTTGGCGTATTCACCAAGAAAGAATAGCGCAAAACTCATCGCGCTATATTCCACGAAAAATCCCGCAACGATCTCGGTATCACCTTCCGCCAGATCGAACGGCGCCCGGTTGGTTTCTGCCAAGCCCGAAATGAAAAAGATCACGAACATCGGGAACAGCGGAATGGCAAACCAAATGTGCTGCTGCGCCATCACGATGTCGTTGAGATTCAAGCTGCCGACACAGATCAGCACCGTGACAATAACAAACCCCATCGAGACTTCGTAGGAAACCATTTGCGCTGCACTTCGCAGCGCGCCTAGAAAGGCATATTTTGAATTACTCGCCCAACCCGCGATGATAATACCGTAAACACCAAGGGAGGAAATGGCGAGCAGGTACAAAATACCTACATTGATATTTGCAATTGCCCAGCCATCATTCACCGGAATAACCGCCCAGGCGATAACGGCCAGACCAAAAGTGATCATTGGGGCCATAATAAATAATACACGGTCGGACCCCGCCGGGATGATGGTTTCCTTGAACATCATCTTCAGCGCATCAGCAAAGGGTTGCGCCAGACCAAACGGCCCCACCACGTTTGGCCCTTTGCGCAACTGAATGGCCCCCATCACCTTGCGCTCAGCGTAAGTGAGATACGCAACGCCGATCAACAGCGGCACAATAAGCGCCAGAGATTTCAGCAGCGTCAGAATGACGATACCGAGATCAGAGTTAAAAAACGCCATCATTCTGCAGCCTCCGCCTGGAAGCCATAATGCGCCGCCACGCAGGCCGCCATAGTGGGGCTGACACGGCTGATCGGGTCGGTCTGATAATAATTATGCACCACATTCACGAACGGCGCTGACCCCATGGGCGCTGCAGAGTTCGGCCCCGCAAGGTTAGTCCCCGCCATCCGGCGAACCTCGCCCAGTTCTCCAAATATCGGATTCAGCTTTACCAGACGCGCCTGCAACTCGGCAAAATGATCATACGGTAGCGCATAACCGATATACGCACTGATCGCCCGCAAAATCCGCCAATCTTCACGCGCATCACCTGGCGGACTGACGGCCATGAAACCCATTTGAGCTCGGCCTTCGGTATTCACGTAGGTACCGGGCTTCTCCGTATAGGCGGCCCCGGGCAAAATTACATCGGCGCGGGTGGCGCCGGCATCGCCATGGTGGCCCTGATAAATCACAAAGGTCTCAGCACCAATTTTAGATGTTTCAAACTCGTCAGCCGCCAGCAGCCACAGCACATCAACGCCGCCCGCCATCATGCCAGCAACATTCTTACTGCCGGGGCCAGGAACAAACCCCAAATCAAGGGCGCCAACCCGAGCCGCTGCCGTGTGCAGAACATTAAACCCATGCCAGTCGGCGTTCAGCATATTGAACTGCACCGCCAACGACCACGCCGCGGCCAGAACCGCTGCGCCATCCTCACGCTTCAAAGCGCCCTGGCCTAAAATGATCATCGGTTTCTTCGCGGCTTGCAACGTCTCGGCAAAGCCACCCAGTGCCTTCAGACTCTCCGGTCCAGCGCCCAGATATTCAAAACCATAGGTGAGATCGACATGTTCACCGACCAGCGCAACTGGCATCTGACCGGTCATCCAGCGTTTGCGAATCCGGGCGTTCAACACTGGCGCTTCACGGCGCGGGTTGCTGCCAATAATCAACAACGCATCAGCCTCTTCAATCCCGGCGATGGTGGTGTTGAACAGATAAAATTCCCGGCGCGATGCATCCAACGCCGCGCCGTCCTGCCGGCAATCGATATTCATTGAACCCAGAGCGTTCATCATGTCCTTCAGCGCCAACATGCTCTCGGCATCGCACTGGTCACCGGCAATCGCGCCTATGCGCTCACCCGGCAGGTTTTTCAGGCGGTCCGCAATAACGGCAAAAGCCTCTTCCCAGCTTGCCGGACGCAACTTGCCGTTTTCACGAATCCATGGGCGATCCAGCCGGCGGCGCTTCAAGCCATCAACGGCAAAGCGCGACTTATCTCCCAACCACTCTTCATTCACCGCATCATTCACACGCGGCAAAATCCGCAACACTTCAGCGCCACGTGCATCAACCCGAATGTTCGCACCAACGGCATCGAATACATCCACACTATCGGTCTTGCGCAATTCCCATGACCGCGCGGTATAGGCGTATGGCTTCGAGGTCAGCGCCCCCACCGGGCACAAATCAACCAAGTTACCCGAAAGCTCTGAGCTCAATGCCTTCTCAACATAGGTGCCCACCTGCATCGATTCGCCACGTGCGGTCGCACCCAACTCCGGCACGCCTGCAACTTCTGTCGAGAAGCGAATACAGCGCGTGCAATGAATGCAGCGCGTCATGGTCGTTTTTACCAGCGGGCCCCAATCAGGGGCACCAACCGAGCGCTTGTTCTCATCATAGCGCGAATATCCGCGCCCATAACCAACCGCTTCATCCTGCAAATCGCATTCGCCACCTTGGTCGCAAATCGGGCAATCGAGCGGATGATTGATCAGTAAAAATTCCATCACGCCACGGCGGGCTTTACGCACCATTTCCGTGTCAGTTTTAATCACCATGCCATCACCAACCGGCTGCCCGCATGAGGCGACCGGCTTGGGCATTTTTTCAACTTCTACCAGGCACATCCGGCAATTACCGGCAATCGAAAGCCGCTCATGGTAGCAAAAGCGCGGAATTTCCTTGCCGGCTGCCTCGCAAGCCTGCAGCACGGAAGAGCCGTTGGCGACTTCGACTTCGATACCGTCAACTGTCACTTTTGCCATGATTTATTCCGCCGCCATGGGAGTTGCGTTACGCTTTTGATAGTCAAGAATCCGCTGCTCCACCAACGGCCTGAATGCCCGTAGCAAGCCCTGGATCGGCCACGCCGCTGCGTCCCCAAAGGCGCAAATCGTATGACCTTCAATCTGGCGCGTTACCGTCTCCAACAAATCGATTTCAGAGAGTTCGGCTGTGCCATCAACCATCCGCTGCATCATGCGCATCATCCAGCCTGTGCCTTCGCGGCACGGCGTGCATTGGCCACAGCTCTCGTGCTTGAAGAATTTGGATAACCGCCAGATGGCCTTGATCACGTCAGCGGATTTATCCATCACGATCACCGCACCCGAGCCAAGCCCGCTGCGCACGTCCTTCAGGCTGTCAAAATCCATCAAAATCGTGTCGCAGGTTTCCTTACCTAAAATGGGCATCGAAGCACCACCAGGAATTACCGCCTGCAAATTATCCCAGCCACCACGCACGCCACCCGCATGTTTCTCGATCAAGTCTTTTAACGGAACACCAAGCTCTTCTTCAACGTTGCACGGGTTATTCACATGACCCGAGATACAGAAAATTTTGGTGCCAGAATTTTTAGGGCGGCCAAGGGCAGCAAACCACGGCGCACCGCGGCGCAAAATAGTCGGGATCCCAGCTATGGTCTCAACATTATTCACGGTGGTCGGGCAACCATACACACCCATCGCCGCGGGAAACGGCGGCTTCATGCGAGGCATGCCTTTTTTACCTTCAAGGCTCTCCAGCAACGCCGATTCCTCGCCGCATATGTAGGCACCCGCACCACGATGCACATGCAAATCAAAATCAAACCCGGAACCCGCCGCATTTTTACCCAGCAAGCCCGCCTCATAGGCCTGTGCGATCGCCGCATTCAGCCGAACCGCCTCGTTATAATACTCACCGCGAATATAAATATAGCCGGTGTTAGCCCCCATCGCGAAGCCCGCAATCAGGCAGCCCTCAATCAGCTTGTGTGGTTCGTTCCTGATAATATCACGATCTTTGCAGGTACCCGGCTCGCTCTCGTCAGCATTTACCACCAGGTAACTCGGCCGACCATCACTTTGCTTGGGCATAAACGACCATTTCATGCCGGTCGGGAAGCCCGCGCCACCGCGGCCGCGCATGCCAGAGGTTTTCACCTCCTCAATGATCGCGTCACGGCCACGCGCCAGAATTTCAGTGATACCATCCCAGTCACCACGGGCTTTCGCACCCGCTAACGCCCAATCCTGCAAGCCGTAGAGATTTTGGTAGATCCTGTCTTTATCGTTCAGCATCACTCACTCCGCCGGTTCAATGGTAGTCAGCAGCGCGGTCAGCCCCGTGGCTGGTGCCGAGCCTGATCGGCCATTGCGGGACCCCGCCGGCGGCAACGCACCACCCGCTTTCAAATCTGCCAGCAAAGATTTAGTGCGCGTCTCATCTAAATCTTCAAAGTAATCATCATTGATCTGCAAAATAGGCGCGTTCACGCACGCTCCCAAACATTCCACTTCCGTCATCGTAAACAAACCATCAGCGCTGGTCTCACCAAACTCCGAAATCCCCGTGGCATTTTTGCAAGCCGAAACAATTTCATCCGAGCCGCGCAACCAACAGGGTGTGGTCGTGCATACCTGCAAATGGTATTTGCCTACGGGTTTGGTATTATACATCAAATAAAATGTCGCCACCTCGTAAACCCGTACCGGCGCCATGCCCAGGCGCTTGGCTATCACGTCCATCGCTGCTGTCGGCACCCAGGCCGAACCGGTAAGCCGTGCCATCTGGCGTTGCGCGATATCCAGCAACGGCATCACCGCACTGGCTTGCTTGCCCGCCGGATAATGCGCAATAGCCGAAATAACCAATGCCTCAGCCTCGGCGTCAAATTCAAATGTCTTTGGTTCAACCTGCGTACTCATCGATCAATTTCACCGAACACAATATCAAGAGACCCAATAATCGCCACCGCGTCAGCCAGCATGTGGCCCCGCGCCAATTTATCAATTGCCTGCAGATGCGAAAAACCTGTCGAGCGAATTTTGCACCGGTACGGCCGGTTGGTGCCGTCTGCCACCAGATATACACCAAACTCACCCTTTGGTGCTTCCACCACCGTATAGGTGGCCCCCGCCGGCACGTGGTAACCTTCAGTGTAGAGCTTGAAATGATGGATCAAAGCTTCCATCGAATGCTTCATTTCAGCTCGCTTGGGCGGGGTAAATTTCGGGTCCTGCACCTTCACCGGGCCCGGCTTAATTTTCGCCAAACCTTGTTTGACGATTTTCACGCTCTCGCGCATCTCGGCAATACGGATCAGATAACGATCGTAACAATCTCCATGCGAGCCTACGGGAATATCAAACTCAACTTCGCCGTATTTGTCGTAGGGCTGCGAACGGCGCAAATCCCACGCCACGCCTGAAGACCGCAAATTCGGACCCGAAAACCCCCAGGCCAAAGCATCGGCTGCCGAGATCACGCCGATATCAACCACGCGCTGCTTCCAAATCCGGTTACCCGTCAGAAGCGCTTCAACATTATCAATGAATTTCGGAAAAACGTCACACCAGGCGGCAAGGTCGGCTTCCATCCCGACCGGCAGATCCTTCGCAACGCCACCGGGGCGGAAATAGTTGGAATGAAAGCGTGCGCCGGAGGCCGCTTCATGAAACTCCAGCAGCTTCTCGCGCTCCTCATAGCCCCACAGGCCTGGCGTCAATGCACCACAATCCAAGGCAAAACTGGAAATGCTGAGCAAATGATTCAGCACTCGCGTTAATTCTGCGAAAATCACCCGAATCCACTGTGCCCGGTCAGGCGCCGTGATCCCCAGCAATTTTTCAGTTGCCAGCGCAAACGCATATTCGCAAGCCATGGGTGAGACATAATCCAGCCGGTCAAAATACGGGACCGCCTGCATATAGCTTTTATATTCAATCAGTTTTTCGGTGCCACGATGCAACAACCCAATGTGCGGGTCGGCACGCACAATCACCTCACCGTCCATTTCCAAAATCAACCGCAACACGCCATGCGCTGCCGGATGCTGCGGGCCAAAATTTATGGTGTGGCTATCGATCTCAATCGTTTTGGTCGCTGTCGGTACAATTTGGTCCATCGGTCAACCCCGCGCCTTTTCATCACCGGGTAAGGTGGTCATGGCTTCCCAAGGTGAAAGAAAGTCGAAATTACGAAACTCCTGCGTGAGCTTCACCTTTTCATAAACCACGGCTTTGCGTTCATCATCATATCGAACTTCCAGATAGCCCGTCAGCGGAAAGTCCTTGCGCAACGGATGACCCTCAAATCCATAATCGGTAACAATACGACGATGATCGGCCAAACCATCAAATGAGATCCCAAACAAATCCCAAATCTCGCGCTCCCACCAGGTAGCGCTTGGCCACACCCCGGATACCGACGGCATGGCAGCCCCTTCAGCCACCGGCACAATCAGACGCAATCGGGCGTTTTTAGTAACCGACAATAAATTATAAACAACCTCAAACCGCAACGGACGCTCCGGCCAATCCACGCCGCAAATATCCATCACTTGCGCGAGAGCGAAATGCTCATCGTCACGCAGCATCATGCACAGCCTCAGCAATGCTTCAGGCGTAGTATGCGCCACCAGCGCCCCATGCTCACGCATTACACCTGTAATCCCTGCCAGCTTGGCGAGGGCATCCAGCGCTTCGTCCACCGGAACAACCGGCACCACAACCTCGTCAACCACGGAGAATCGTCCCGGTCCGGCGGATTTTTTTCTGCAGCTGCATGATGCCATACACCAGCGCTTCGGCAGTCGGAGGGCAGCCCGGTACATAAATATCCACCGGTACCACCCGGTCGCAGCCGCGCACCACCGAGTAGGAGTAATGGTAGTAACCGCCGCCATTGGCACAGCTACCCATTGAAATCACCCAGCGCGGCTCGGGCATCTGATCATATACTTTGCGCAGCGCCGGGGCCATTTTATTGGTCAGCGTGCCGGCCACGATCATCACGTCGCTCTGGCGCGGGCTGGCGCGTGGAATGATGCCGAATCGGTCGAGGTCATAGCGCGGCATATAGGCGTGAATCATTTCAATCGCGCAGCAGGCCAGCCCGAAGGTCATTGGCCACAGGCTGCCCGTGCGCGCCCAGTTCACCATTTTATCCAGGTTTGCCACCACAAAGCCTTTACCGGCGATCTCTCCGGTAATGCCCCTGATCACGGCATCCTGGGCATCGCCTGGCGGCAATGCGTCCCGGTTCCAGGCCAAACTTGCGGAATCGCTCACCTGATCTACTCCCAATCCAACGCGCCCTTGTTCCACTCATAAATGAAGCCAACCGTCAAAACGGCAAGGAAGCCCAGCATCGAGAAAAATCCGAGCAACCCAATCCGCGACAGGCTGACAGCCCATGGGAACAGAAACGCAACTTCGACATCAAATATAATGAAAAGAATGGCCACCAGGTAAAAGCGCACATCAAATTTGCGGCGGGCATCGTCAAACGCCTCAAAGCCACATTCATAGGCTGACAACTTGGCGGCATAAGGCTTCTGGTGGGCTACGAAGATCGAGCCAACAATAAAGGCAACGCCCAGTAGGGCGGCAATCGCCACAAATACCAGGATGGGAAAATATTGCGTGAGAACTGGCTGCAACACGTCTCTCCTGCTCCTGAACCGGGTCAAAAAACCAAACAAGTCTCCTGTCGCACCGCAACAAGGCCCGGTCAAGGTTAGTTCTACGGCTAAATTGACGATGCTGATGCGTGGCGCGAGAGACGGGGCTCGAACCCGCGACCTCCGGCGTGACAGGCCGGCGCTCTAACCAACTGAGCTACTCCCGCATTACAGCGTGACGGCGGTTTAGTGCCCCCCGGCACACAGGTCAAGCGTGCGGAGGAAATGAAAATTAGGTTGAGGAAACGAAGGGGTATGGGCGATGACGGGTTTGAACCGCCGACCCTCTCGGTGTAAACGAGACGCTCTACCGCTGAGCTAATCGCCCCAAAAACCCTGGAAAACACAGGGGATTAGCGAACCAATCCCCTGATGACACATAACGCCGGCTATTAGTTAACGGCGTCTTTCAAGGTCTTGCCAGCCTTGAAGCGCACAGCGGTCGAGGCCGGAATGTCGATCTCGTCGCCGGTACGCGGGTTGCGGCCCTTTGAAGCTTCGCGATCCACTGTTGCAAATGTGCCAAAGCCGACGAGACGGACTTCAACTTTCTGCTTCAATGAACCCTCGATCGCGCCGAACACGGCATCGACAACTTCGGCAGCCTTGGCTTTAGAAATCTCGGTTTTCTCTGCCACAGCGGCAATTAAATCCATTTTGTTCACAGTAAAGTCTCCCTGTTGTCATTCATCAAAATCATTCGCACGCTCGAATAACCAAATTGGTCTCTGCGAACAAGGCCACTAACCGTGCCCAAGCCGCGCAGAGTACCGAATTTGGCCGCTTTCAGTCAATTATCGCCAATTAGTGCGGCAGAGACGCCGCCCTTGTATCACCCGAAGCCGCAGCGATCTCGTCGGGTTTTTCCTCCCAAACAATCGCCTCGGGCTGACGCGACAATGCCAAGGCGATCACCTCATCCACATGCGATACCGGGATGATATGTAAGCCTTTTTTCACATTATCCGGGATCTCGATCAGGTCTTTTTCGTTATCCTTGGGGATAATGACCGTCGTGATTCCGGCCCGCAAAGCCGCCAGCAGCTTCTCCTTCAAACCACCAATCGGCAGCACCCGGCCACGCAAGGTAATTTCGCCGGTCATCGCAATATCCCGGCGAATCGGGATATTTGTGATGGCGCTGACGATGGAAGTTGCCATCGCAATGCCGGCCGAAGGCCCATCCTTGGGCGTTGCACCTTCCGGCACGTGCACATGGATATCGCGCTTATCGAAGAACGGCGGCTTGATGCCGAACTGGGTGGCCCGTGAGCGGATATAGGAATAGGCCGCAGCCACACTCTCCTGCATCACGTCGCCTAGCTTGCCGGTCTGCTTGATGCTGCCTTTACCGGGCAGCAGCAGGCTCTCAATGGTGAGAATCTCACCCCCCACCTCGGTCCAGGCAAGCCCCGTCACCACGCCCACCATGTCCTCAGCCTCGGTCTCGCCATAACGGAAGCGCGGCACGCCGGAGAACTTCTCCAGATTCTTTTTGGTAATCGCGACCTTCTTGACCTTGGAGGTGACAATTTCCTTCACCGCCTTGCGAGCGAGGTTGGCTATTTCACGCTCCAAATTCCGCACACCTGCTTCCCGCGTATAGGTGCGGATCAATTCATGCAGGGCTTCATCGCTGATCGACCACTCATCCGGCTTCAGCCCATGCGCCTCGCCTTGCTTGTTCACCAGATGGCGCTTCGCAATTTGCACCTTCTCATCCTCGGTATAGCCCGGGATGCGGATGATCTCCATGCGGTCCAGCAAAGGCTGCGGCATTTTCAGGCTATTTGCGGTTGTCACGAACATCACATCCGAGAGGTCGTAATCAACTTCCAGGTAATGATCCGCAAACGTGGCGTTCTGTTCCGGGTCGAGTACTTCCAGCAGTGCCGAGGAGGGGTCGCCCCGCCAGTCATTACCAAGCTTGTCGATTTCATCGAGCAAAAACAGTGGATTAGACGTTTTTGCTTTCTTCATGCCCTGGATCACCTTGCCCGGCATCGAGCCGATATAGGTGCGCCGGTGGCCACGAACCTCCGCCTCATCGCGTACGCCGCCCAGCGACATCCGCACGAAGTTGCGGCCTGTGGCCTTGGCGATTGACTTGCCAAGCGACGTTTTACCCACACCCGGAGGACCGACGAGGCACAAAATAGCGCCCCGCAGTTTAGGGCTGCGCGACTGCACGGCCAGGTACTCGATGATCCGCTCTTTGACCTTCTCCAGGCCATAATGGTCCTCATTGAGGATCCGCTCGGCCTCCAGCACATCGTTCTTGATCTTGCTGCGCTTCTTCCAGGGGATACCCAGAATCCAGTCCAGATAGTTGCGTACCACCGTCGCCTCGGCACTCATCGGGCTCATGCTGCGCAGCTTCTTCAGCTCCGAGAGCGCCTTCTCACGAGCTTCCTTGGAGAGCTTGGTGGCCTTGATCTTGGCTTCCAGCTCGGCGGTCTCATCCTTACCGTCCTCGCCCTCGCCAAGCTCCTTCTGAATGGCCTTCAGTTGCTCATTCAAATAATACTCGCGCTGGGTCTTCTCCATCTGGCGCTTCACCCGGTTGCGAATTTTTTTCTCAACCTGCAGCACGCCAATTTCGGACTCCATATGGCTGAATACCCGCTCCAGCCGCTCAGCAGTGGTGTCGATCTCCAGCAATTCCTGCTTGTCGGAAATCTTCAGCCCCAGGTGGCTGGCCACGGTATCGGCCAACTTGGAAGGGTCATCGATCTGATTGACCGACACCAGAACTTCCGGTGCGATTTTTTTGTTCAATTTAATATATTGCTCAAACTGCGAAACCACCGTGCGGGCCAGCGCTTCGAGTTCCTTGCTGTCATCAGGCTTGTCGTCGAGATTTTCGCAATAAACCTCGAAATAGGCCTCGGTTTCCTTGAAATCGGTGATCCGGGCGCGGCGCACGCCTTCCACCAGCACCTTTACCGTACCGTCCGGCAGCTTCAGCAACTGCAGAATCGTCGAAACCGTGCCGACCTTATAAATATCATCGGCCGAGGGGTCATCTTGGGCGGCGTTCTTCTGGGCCACCAGAAGGATCTGCTTATCCTCCTTCATCACGGTTTCCAGCGCCCGCACCGATTTATCGCGACCAACGAACAGCGGCACGATCATGTGGGGAAACACGACAATGTCGCGTAAGGGCAAAACCGCCAGAGTCTCAGCTAGCTCGGGCGTGGGGCGTTCAGCTTCAGGCATGATAAATTCCTATCACTCACAAAGACCGCCCTGAAAGGCACGGCCCAAGGTGCCGGGGTATCCGGCCACATGCAATATATCGGCAAGCTTGGCGCAGCACGCAAGCCCCGTTTCAGCAGAGTTTTACGAGGCGGTCTCGACTCGTTCCTGGGTGTAGAGGAACAATGGCTCAGCCCGACCCTCAGCCACCTCGCCCGAAATCACCACCTCGGAGACCGAATCCAGCCCGGGCAGGTCAAACATGGTGGTCAACAAGATCGATTCCATGATCGAGCGCAGGCCACGGGCACCGGTTTTGCGCTTAATCGCGCGCGCCGCCACCACTTTCAGCGCATCCTCGGTGAAGGTGAGCTTGACCCCCTCCATCTCGAACAACCGGCCGTACTGCTTGACCAGCGCATTCTTGGGCTTGGTGAGAATCTCGATCAGCACCGATTCATCGAGGTCATCAAGCGTGGCGACCACCGGCAAACGGCCGATAAATTCCGGGATCAAGCCGAATTTCAGTAAATCCTCCGGTTCAATTTCGCGCAGAATCAAACCCGTACGGCGCTCATCCTCGCTGCGCACATCGGCGCCGAAGCCGATACCGGTGCCTTTTTTACCACGCATGGAGATGATCTTCTCCAAGCCGGCGAAGGCGCCACCACAGATGAACAGAATATTGGTGGTATCAACCTGCAGAAATTCCTGCTGTGGATGCTTGCGCCCGCCCTGCGGCGGCACCGAGGCAACAGTGCCTTCCATGATTTTCAGCAATGCCTGTTGCACGCCCTCACCGCTGACATCGCGGGTGATCGAGGGGTTGTCTGACTTGCGCGAAATTTTATCGACCTCGTCGATATACACAATGCCGCGCTGGGCCCGTTCCACGTTGTAATCGGCGGCCTGCAGCAATTTAAGGATGATGTTCTCAACATCCTCACCAACATAACCTGCTTCGGTCAGCGTCGTGGCATCGGCCATGGTAAACGGCACATCGAGAATCCGCGCCAGCGTCTGCGCCAGCAGGGTTTTACCGGAACCGGTCGGCCCGACCAGCATGATATTGGATTTGGCAATCTCAATATCGTTGTTTTTGGTCGCGTGCGCCAGGCGCTTGTAATGGTTATGAACCGCCACCGACAGCACCTTTTTGGCGTGGCCCTGACCGATCACATAATCATCGAGAACTTTGCAGATTTCCCGCGGAGTCGGCACGCCGTCGCGCGACTTCACCATATGGGTTTTATGCTCTTCACGGATGATGTCCATGCAAAGCTCAACGCACTCGTCGCAAATAAACACCGTGGGGCCCGCTATAAGTTTACGAACCTCATGCTGGGACTTGCCACAGAACGAGCAGTATAGGGTGT
>VFSW01000045.1_pt1 | contig 137511 bp, 110 predicted proteins | sample 5358111 | NCBI WGS metagenome assembly VFSW01 (sample SAMN11554181, study PRJNA540505) | mine drainage metagenome | isolation source: sediment from site ElyBrook_90M | place: USA: Ely Copper Mine, Vershire, VT | collected 2017 | reverse complement strand
GGATGCTTGCATTCAATTGCAAATGTTCGACTTATAACCGGACACTACTGATTAGCAATTAGCAATTAGCAACTAGGGATTAGCTCTTGGCTCCTAGCTTTTGGGGGTCCATGATTCAGGCTTGCCAATCGCAGTGACATGGCATGATTGCTGGACATCGGTCGGATTCGCATTGTCCTCACGGGCTGCGGAACGAGCATGGACACTGCCGGGGTTCCGGGAGACGCCGTTGGAGCACTGCCCGGCGCGAAGTCGAAGGGCGCGTGCTGGGTGACTTTGCACTCGTTGGTGTGGGTTGGGGCGCGAGGAGCCTGCTTGTTGCCACTCGCCGGAAAAGCAGGTTCCTCGCCGAAGTAAAAGCGAAAAGCTAATTGCTAATCGCTAATTGCTTCCAGCACCATCGCCATGCCTTGTCCGACGCCGATGCACATGGTGCACAGCGCATAGCGGCCTCCGGTTCGCTGCAACTGCAAGACGGCAGCCGTGACCAGCCGCGCTCCGCTTGCGCCCAAGGGGTGGCCAAGGGCGATGGCGCCCCCATTAGGATTGACGCGGGGATCGTCATCGGGAACTTCAAGTTCCCGCAGTACCGCCAGCGCCTGCGAGGCGAAAGCCTCGTTCAACTCGATCACGTCCATGTCGCCGATGCTGAGTCCGGCGAGGGCCAGCGCTTTGCGTGTCGCCGGAACCGGCCCCATGCCCATGATGCGTGGCGGCACGCCCGCGGCGGCGGCGGCAAGGACACGTGCTTTCGGCTGCAGCCCGTGGCGCTGGACCGCGTCCTCAGATGCGAGCAACACGGCGCAGGCGCCATCGTTTATGCCGGACGCATTGCCGGCGGTGATGGTGCCGTTAGCTTTCACAAATGGCTTCAGCGCAGCCAGTCCCTCCAGGGTCGTGTCAGGCCGAGGATGCTCATCCTTATCGACCACGACCGGCGGCCCTTTGCGCGGCATGATTGTCACCGGAGTGATCTGCTCTGCTAACGCGCCGCTTCGCTGTGCCGCCGCGGCGCGCTGCTGGCTGCGATAAGCCAGCGCGTCCTGGTCCTGGCGCAAGATGCCGAACTCCTCGGCAACGTTCTCCCCGGTTTCCGCCATCGAGTCGATCCCGTATTGCGCCTTGATCCGCGGATTGACGAATCGCCAGCCCAGGGTTGTGTCTTCCAGCTTGGCGTTACGCGAAAAAGCCGCGTCAGCCTTGCCCATGACAAACGGCGCCCGCGACATGCTCTCCACCCCGCCGGCAATCACCAGAGCGTTCTCGCCAAGCTTGATGGCGCGCGCCGCCATCGCGATCGCGTCCAGGCTGGAGCCGCACAACCGGTTCAGCGTTGCGCCTGGCACCGTGGGCGGCAGGCCGGCCAGCAGCAGGGCCATGCGCGCAACATTGCGGTTATCTTCGCCGGCCTGATTAGCGCAGCCCAGGATCACGTCGTCCACAGCACTCCAGTCAACCGAGGGGTGGCGATCAAGCAGCGCTTTGATGGGAACTGCCGCTAAGTCATCGGCACGGACCGTAGAAAGGGCGCCGCCATAGCGGCCAAAGGGAGTTCGAATTACATCACAGATAAAGGCATTGGACATTCCAGTGATCTACTCCACACGTTGTTTATGCGGTCCACGTCAGCAATTCAATGATAATTGAGTACGGCAGGCAACGTGACATGGCTGCGGCGCTCACTTGGTAAGGTGATGAAGAAGGATGCCCACTGTGGTCCAGAAAGGGGCTACCGCAAGGAAAGAAAACAGCAGACCCTGTGCGAATTGCAGGCTGGCCGCATCGCCGGGGTCCCAATTACCGTCGGCTGAGTGGTAAGCCCGATTAAATTCCGCAAGCCGTTCAAGCGCCCACATATTCTAGCTACTATACCGTAAGAAGAGCGCTTGCTTGTCGGGGGTTGCTAGAGCGGTTTTTGGGGTTGAAGTGGGTCGTGGGTTCACGACGAGCCGGTTTCAGGCGGCGACACATTCTGCCGCCGAGCTAAAACCCGGCTCTTAAGCTTGGTGGGCTCTGGGACGCGGCGCTGAAGCGCGCCCCGCACGACCCCGTCGGCTACAGTTCAACTGAGACCGCTCTACTGAGACCGCTCTACCTGCGTGCGGCGCTTGAGGGTGGCCAGATATCTACGCCCGTCCGGTGCCCTGCGGAATCTCGAAGCGTTTCATCTTGTTGTAGAGAGAACTGCGCGGGATTCCCAGCCGCCGGGCCGCTCGCTCAATGGAGCCGCCCTCATCATGCAGAACGTGGTTGATGTAGGCGCACTCCATTTGCTTCAGTGTGCCGATCGCCGTGCCCGGACGATAAACTTCGAGCGAGGGTGCGGCTTGGAAGTGCAGATGTTCAGAGCGAATGACACCATGTCCTCCCACCAGCACGGCGCGCTCCAACACGTTGCGCAACTCACGGATATTGCCCGGCCACGAATAGCGTTGCAGGGCCACCATGGCGGGGCTTGCGATTAATATTTCCTGCCCACCAGAGTTGCGGGCGATGCTGCGCAGCAGATGTTGCGCCAGGGGTGGAATGTCCTCCGCCCGCTCGCGCAGGGCCGGCACCTGAATATAGACGATGTTGATGCGGAAGTAGAGGTCGCTGCGGAACCTCTGCTGGCGCACCAGGTCCAGCAATTCGCGATGGGTTGCGGAAATCAGCCGGATGTCCACCGCACGGTCGCGAACATCGCCCAGGCGGCGAAACACGTGGTCCTCCAACACCTTTAGCAGCTTGGGCTGTACCAGGGGGTCGATGTCGCCCACCTCGTCGAGAAACACGGTGCCGTGATTGGCCACTTCCAGCAGTCCCTGCTTGGCGCTGACCGCGCTGGTGTAGGCGCCTTTTTCGTGGCCGAACAACTCTGATTCCAGCAGTTCGCGGGAGAGGCCGGCGCAGTTCAGGTCCAGAAAAGGCTGCTCCGCGCGGGGGCCGTTGCGATGGATCCAGTTGGCCAGCACGCCTTTGCCGGCACCGGTTTCACCTTGCAAAAGGATAGGGCTGTCGCTGGGCAGAACCCGGCTGACGATCTCGCGCAAGTGGCGAATCACGGCACTGCTTCCGATAAAGGGATCCAGACAATTGCGCTGGGGGTTCGGCGGGGGACATTCCGCGGCCAGGGCCAGCTTTTGCCGCGCCAGCAGTTGCAGCAATTCGGCGTTCAGCGCCGCCAGTTCCACCGGCTTGCTGAGGACCTGGTCGGCCCCATAGCGCAACGCTCGCGTACTTAAGGCGGCGCCGCCCTGATCGGTCAGGGCGAGGACAGGAATGCCCGATCCCTTGCTCTTCGCTTGCCGCAGCAATTCCGGAGCATCGCCCTTCGGAAGATAAAGGTCGAGAACTACGGCATCCGGACGGAAGCGCTGGAGCTGCAACTGAGCATCCCGGCAATTCGATGCTTCCGAGACGATGTGCCCCTGAGCCGCCAGGAAATTGCAAATACCTGAGCGGACGACGGAATCGAAATCAACCACGAGAATTCGGTTTTGACTCAAGCCACTCACCTGCCTTGAAGCGAAGAGTTGCTCGAGGGCCAATAACGTCACCGCGGAATCGGGAGCAGAGGGTTTTCCACAGAAGGGTCTTGTTGATCGCACTCGTTCACGGCGCAGAAAAACGAGATCAAACCCGACCAACGAGTTTGGTTGTTATCCTCCACGTTATTTGCAGAATGGGCAGTGACGTGGGTCACAAGGAGTTGTTCGTCTTCGAACAGAGAACCAAAAAAAAAGGCGGACCTGGACTCAGGCCCGCCGCAAAAAAGCAGAGCAAATGAATGTCTAACAGCACGTCACGGTCGATTAAGTCGCGTTATGGTGCTTTCAGTTGAAATTTCCTGATTCCCGCAAACTGCAATCCGATCTCCCAAAGGAATCGCGGATTATTCTGCAGATAGCGCCGCCACAGCCGCCGGGGTTCCTTCACTAGGCGATGCAGCCACTGCAGACCGCAACTCTTCATCCAGTCCGGCGCATCTTGCAAAAGGCCGGCATGAATGTCGAAGGCCGCCCCTACTCCCACCATGAGGCTGGTGTCGAGGCGGTCCATCATGTGGGCCATAAAGCGCTCCTGCTTGGGAGTGCTGAGTCCGACCCAGACGATGTCAGGCCGGGCCTCAGCCACCGCAGCTACGAGTTCGTGTTCTTCTTCTGGCGAAAGCGGGCGGAAGGGCGGGGTGTAGGTTCCCACGATGTCGATACCGGGAACCAGGTACTGCAGCCGCTGCTTCAACTCTTCCGCGACCCCAGGCCCTCCACCATACAGAAAATGCCGGCAGCCCCGCCCTTCGGACCGTTGGCACAACTCCAGCATGAAGTCGGGTCCATAGACACGGCGCATGTGCCGATGCCCTTGCAGGCGTCCGACCCACACCGTCGGCATGCCATCCGGGGTGCAGAGAAAGGACTGGTTGAGGATGGCGCGGAAGCCGGCGTCGCGCTGGGCTTCCATGACGCCGTGCACGCCGGTCACGCAGATGTAGCCCTTGCGCCGCGCTTCCAGCAAACGTTCCGAGCGACGCACCGCCTCCGCTAAATCGATGGCGCTGATGCCGACACCGAGGACGTTGGCGTGTGGGGCGGCACCATCACCGGCCTCCCCAATGCGTGCCAGGTTTTGCGCGTATTGGGAGGTTTCAGTCGGAGGCACAAGCCAGCGCCGGCTGTTCCAGGCGCCCTGTTTTGCGCAGCTCGTCTTCGATCCAGCGATAGGTGATTGCCAGACCTTCGCGCAGCGGCGTCCTCGGCTCCCAGCCTAGTACGGCGCGCAGGCGGGAGTTGTCGCTGTTGCGCCCGCGCACGCCTTGAGGCCGATTCAGTTCATGCCGCTTGGTCAGCCTCTTGCCGGCGATCTCGCAGACGATGTCCACCAGTTCATCCACGCTGACCATTTCTTCGGTGCCGAGATTCAGCGGCTCGCGGCAATCGCTGGCCATCAGGCGCAGCAGGCCTTCCAGGCAGTCCGGGATATACATGAACGACCGCGTCTGCCGGCCATCGCCCCAGACGTCGATGAAGCCGTTGTCCTCCGCCAGCGCCACCTTGCGGGAGATTGCAGCCGGGGCTTTCTCTTTGCCGCCTTCATAGGTGCCCAGCGGCCCGTAGACATTGTGGAAGCGCACAACGCGGGTCTCGAGGCCATAGTCGTGCGAATAGTACTGGCAGAGTTGCTCGGTGAAGAGCTTCTCCCATCCATAGCCGGGCTCAGGATCGGCAGGATAAGCGTCCTCTTCTTTCAGCGGAGTGAGGTCCGCCACATTCTGCTTGAAACCCGCATAAACGCAGGCCGAGGAAGAATAGAGGTAGCGCTTGACGCCGTTCACCCGCGAAGCTTCCAGCATGTGAGCGTTAATGAGGATGTTGTTGCGGGCAATATCGGCGAGCTTGGCGGTGATGTAGCCGATGCCGCCCATATCGGCCGCGAGGCTGTAGACCTGGTTGATCCGGCTGGTGGCTTCCAGCGCGTTGTGCTGAAAGCGGAGATCAAGGAGGTGGAATTCGTCGGCCGCGGTGGGCTCGAACTCCGGCTCCTTGAGATCTACGCCGCGTACCCAATAGCCCTCGTCCTTAAGACGTTTGACAAGATGATGACCAATGAAGCCACCGGCTCCGGTGACCAGGACTCGAGTTGCTGATTTCATAGTGGCGCCCCTTATCTGAGTAAAGTGTGGATCTGTGGAAGTAGGTAGTGGAGGAATGGTGTTAGGGAGCTCTAATTAAGTCTGATCTTTGAAGAGGATGGCCTTTAGGCCGTCCGTAAAGGCGTCCCGCAAATTCTTAGCAAAAGTCCAAGATCTTTGAAAGGGCACGGCTTCAGCCGTGCCGAAACGATGCCGCAGAGAATACGGGCTTTCAGCCGGCGAGGGACCTGCTTTCCCGAATTTTTCAGCGCCCCGTTAGTGGTTGTCTTGCGGTTGCAACCTCTCCAGCTTGTTCGTGCGGTCAGTAATGGCCGTCAGCGGTTCGCTTTTCAGCTTCAGTCGGCATTCCAGATCGCTCAAGTGCAATTGCCTGCAGTGCGTCTCGAAGCGCTTCTGCTGTTCGTGTGACTGGCGCCGCCTGTCCTCCTCCGCTTTTTGGGCCCGCGCTCGCTTGAGCTTCCACTGCGTGTCGGGCACCGGTCCGAGACCCGGCGAAGGTTCGTTTTGAATGACCGTTGCATCGGTTAGGAGCGACGGCTCGGACAATTGCAAAGTAGGCGAAGACGTTGCTTCGGGCACCGGCTCGTCCGGCTCCGGTTGCGGTATCTCAAGCTTCGCCGGTTTTGGCCCCCATGACGTAAAGCCCGGCTGCGGCCCCCATGACGTGACACTCGGTACCTTCGGGCGAGGCGCAAACAGGTTCTCTTGCGGCGGGGAAAGCAGTTCCGGATCGTTATACAGGGAGACGTTGCGATCCACGCGAGCTCCGGGGACGTCTTGCACATCCGCTTTGACCAGCCGATCGACGCAGAGGTTAACATCCGCGTTGACCGCCCGCGGGTCGGTTAGCTCAGAGCAAACGGTGGTAGGTCGGCTTCGTTGCTGCCCTACCGCGGCAGCGGCTGCGGTGCCCGGCACGCTCTGCGCCGTAACTGCTTCAGCAACCAGAGCAGCGAACAATACCAATAAGGACAGAAAGCGGATCAATTGTGGCCTTGCTGACATTCTCATGTGCCGCCCCTCAACCACCCCAACAAGCGCAAATGCGCTGATGGGAACCCCGCGGAAGGGGCTCAATGACGAATTACATGGCCTACCCAGCGCTGAACCACCCCAAGCTGCGCAAATGAGGCACGGCTTGGGGGCGCCGGTCGCGCTGGGCTTTCCTGTTCCCGTCCCGCAAGCGTGACTCGGTCCTTGGCCGACGAACATTCACTTCGAGAAGCGCAGAGCAGTACTCTGCGGTATACGTCCATCAACATTTCGTAATTCTTTTCTGCGGTGAACCTCTGCAGATAAAGCTGCCGCGCTGCAGTGCCCATCTCTTCCATTTCCGCCGGATGCGCCCAGGCCCAGCCAGCGCGCTCTACCAACTCGTTGAAGTTTTCGGGATCGAAAAGCAGGCCGGTTTGACCGTGGTGCACCAGTTCAGGGATGGCGCCAATGTGCGAAGCGATGGCGGGAACACCGCAGGCCGCGGCCTCCAGCAACCCCATGCCGAAGGGCTCATACCATCGGCTGGGAAAGACCAGGAAGCACGCCCCTTTGATGCGAGCCAGCGTCTGCTCCGCAGTCAGCTGTCCGAGGAGCTTAACGTGGCCGCCGGTGCGACTCGCCGCGTGCTGCGCCTGGTCATACAACGGCCCGTCTCCAGCCACCAGCAGCTTCACCTGTGGCAGTTGCCTCCACGCCTCGATCATCTCCAGCACGCCCTTTTCCGGGCAAAGCCTGCCGAGGAAAAGCGCATAGTCGCCGCGCTCAGTGCGTGGGCCCGGATCCCGCGCGAGAAAATTCGGCTTCAGGTGGACTTTCTTCTCCGGCAATCCGCCGGCGACAAAATAATCGCGACAGAATGTGCTGGGCGCGATGTAAGCATCGACGCCGCGGCTCCAGGTGCCGCGCAGCCGGTGCGCACCCAGCATCAGCGAGACCACGGCGGTCTGGGCGCGCGAATCCCGATAGCATCTCCGGTAAGCGGCTTTCGCCAGGCTTCGGGTGCACTGCTCGCAGCGCCGATTGGCGGTAAACAGCGTCCCTGCAGGGCAGAACAGCCGGTAGTTGTGCAAGCTTTGCACCACGGGGACGCCCGCTGACCGGCACGCGTCGTAGGCAGCGGGACTCACCAGCGGCAGGAAGTTGTGGCAATGGGCGATGTCCGGGCGTTCCTTCTGAATCAGCGCGCGCAGATTGGCATAGCTGTTTCGGCTCCAGGTTGTGCTTACTATCAGCGAAGCTTTGCGAAGGGCACCGTATCCGGCGATCTCCGAGTTGTCGCGAATGTACGGCACGACCCGATGGCCGGCGTTGCGCAGCAACTCCATCTCGGCGTGGACGGCCGCGTCCTCGCCCCCTGGCTGCTGATACCGATTATGAATTACAAGGATGCTAAGGCCCTGCATGTTTGCCAGCCGTCCTGGCCTTCCAGCCAACGCGTGTCCTGGCCGATCATTTGGCGGAGGCGAATCTCACGTAAAAGGTTCCCGCTTACCGCCTTGTGCAGCACGCGCTTGGCGCGATGCACCTGGGCCAGCAGGCCGAGCGTCGACTCCGAATAGGCGCCCCGGCCAAAGCGGCGCTGTACCAGCCGGCGCTCCTCGGCCCGCCGGCCCAGTTGCTTCAGGCTCACGTTGCAGCCGTGCCAGCGAAAGGCGGCGATGAATTGCGGCAGGTAATGAAACTTCAGCCCGGCGTCGGCCAGACGGGCGAAGTACTCGAAATCCATGCACACCCGGTAGTCGCAATCCAACAGCAGGCCGGAGTCGATCACGCGGCGGCGGAAGAAGGTCGAGGTCGAGGGAATGTAACAGCCGAAGTACATCAGGACTGAGCGGTCGAAATCGTGCTCCACCTTGGAGCGAACCAACCTGCCGCCGCTGTCTACGAACACGCAGTCGCCGTAGATGACGTCGGCTTCGCGATGCTCCTGGGCGGCGCGAGCGATGGCTGCCAGTCCGCCGGGAAGGTAGTAATCGTCGGCGTTGAGCCAGCCCACCAGGTCGCCTGTGGCCTTGAGGAAGCCTTTGTTGATGGCGTCCGATTGGCCGCGATCGCGCTCCGAGATGCATTGCACCTTCGGATAGCGCTTCACGATCCCCACGGTGCCGTCGGTCGAGGCACCATCGACTACGATGTGCTCAACCGCGGCGCCTTGCTGCCGTGCAACGCTCAACAACGCCTCTTCGATGAACTCGGCGCTGTTGTACGAAGGCGTGATGACTGACAACGAAGGAGGCTTCATCTCGGGTTCCTGATCGTTTACCCAGTACTCTGGATTTCTCACACGCGAAGGGCGCCTATTCGGTTGGCTCGCTCTACCGAGCGTTTCCTGCGCTGGTCCGAAACCGGCGAGAGATCGAGGTTAAGGCTTGCGACACGTGGAGGCCGGCAGCAACTGCCCATCGGCCGCGACCGCTGTGGCCACAATGAACGAGATTAGCGTGGTTAACTGCAATTCGGAATAGGGCCACGGAGCAAAGCTCAACGTCATGATGAACTGCCCCGCCAGATAGGCGAAAGCCGCGATGAAGAACGCCTGGGACCTGGGCGCGTTCCTCCGGCGATAGAGCCACCGCAAGAGCGCAATATGGAACCACAGGTAGCAGAGCACGCCGGCGAGGCCATATTTCAGCCAGACATGCAGCGGCGCGTTGTGCACCATCACCGAATCCGTCTTCCAGTTCTTGATGTGCCAGGTGGAATAGGAGGTCCCAAGCCCGATGCCCATCACCGGCGATTGCCGCACCTGGTACCAGGCGTCCAGCAGGTCGTAGAGATGGTCAGCGTTATCGGCGCTGAACTCGCTGTCGGCGCGCAGCACGTCGAGACTTTCGATCCGCCGCGAGAATGACGCTCCCAGAATGCCGGCAGCGACCGCGGCCATGCCGGCAAGGAGCGCAATCCTGCGAATGCGATGCCGCTTTTGCAGCAGAAGCAGGACGAGCGTGCCAATCGCCAGCTCCCCCCAGTAGGTTCGGCGAAATCCTAGCAAAACGAAGAGACATGCCGCGGCTGCAAGGGCGGACCAAAGCAGTTTGGCGATGCTGCTGCCGGCAGCTTCCCGATAGCAAAGCGCCAGAATGCCGGTAAACACGATGCAGGACAGCACCGGGCCGTCATAGATGGGAATGGCCACGCCAGCCAGCTTCTCCCGGTAGCCGGTCAGGTAGAACACGTACAGCAGCCCGATGCGTATCGCCATATAAATCGCAAACACGCGAACCGCCGCGTGGAGGTCCAAGGCATTCTGCAGCCACCATGACCAGACAATGTACAACCCAATGCCAAGGGCCAAGCCGCGCCAGTCGAAGAAGAAATTGCTGCCGCCGCGGCTGCTGCCGTAGCAGATGGCAATGCCTATGCAACCAAGAAAGGCGAGGCCCGGTGCGACGAGTGGGCGCGGGAAGCGCAGGACCTTACGGCGAACGCATCCGACTGCCATAAGGTGAGCGAAGACGAGGAACAGGATTGCCAGATCGATGGTCCGGAGCCCGCCCATGATCTTGTCATAAGCAAGCGAGGAGGAACTGCCGGCGTTGTTCCGTCCGAATTCCTGTAGGAAAACAATTGAGAATAGTAGGCAGAGGGTGAGCGCGCGCCAGAAGGCAACGGCCCAGTTTCGCAACGGTGCCCCGACCACCTCCTGCTGCGGAATTGTCAGCCAAGGCGCGGTCGTCATGCTTCCCGAGGCATTCGCCGCGCAGCCGAGCTGGGATACACCGACCGAACGAGGTCTTGAAAGTTGAATTCCCGTGCTCGAACTCTCGCCCCATACGAGAGTGACTCAAGCAAGTCGGGCACGGTCGCCATCTCCAGCAGAGCGCCGGCCATATCGCGGGCGAGCTGATTCGGGCTGCGACCCGCAGTTGTTAACGCCCGCCCGCAGGTCGAGTCCACGATTAGGCCCGGTCCTCCCAGATCTGTGCAGAGCACTGGCAGGCCGTGGGCCAGAGACTCCAGCACTACCATTCCTCCGGAGTCCCGCAAACTGGGAAAGAGCAGCAGGTCGGCGGCGCGGTAGTGCTCCACCAGCCTCCTTTGCGGCAGCCAGTGCACCCAGCCGACGATCTCCTCCAGGCCCAGCTTCCGGCTCAGGCGCGCCAGCCGCGCCTTGGCTGGGCCTTCGCCGATGATGGTAAAGCGAATGTGTGGGTGCGACTGCTTCACTCGATGGATAGCCTGGAGCGCGATATCCACTCCTTTCCACTCCAGCAGCCGACCGACATAGAGCAATCGCAAATCGTCAGCCCGTTGTCTGGGGCTGGAGGGGGTGAGGGTCAACGCACCTTCCGGGTGTCCAACGGCCAATCGGACCGTAGTTTTGTCACGCCAGCGCCGAGGAACCAGCGGCAGAGTGTCGCGTGTGACCAGGATTCGTTCGGCTTGCCGAAAGGTGCGGCGCATCAAGGGATCCAGCGGTACGAGAAAGTTGGAGAGGTCGCGCAGGCGCTCACGCCAGCGTTGGCCGGTCGAGAATCCGGCGCGAAGGAGTGGGGGAACACCTTCGCCGCCAGACACGGGGCCGAAGTAAAAGGGAATGCCGAGGGATCCCATGAAGCTGGGATGACGAATGCTGACGTAAGTGACATGCTGCACCGTGTCGAACGGCAGCGCGGGGAAGAGCTTGCGAATTTGCCGCGCCGCAAACCACTGCCAGAGCACGTAATAGAGCGCCTTGGCGCCGGGATATCGCCGCCTGCGCCGCATCCACGCCGGCAGATCGTAATAGACAAAGCGCAGACGCGCGGTCGGGTGCTGCGCCTGCCCCTCAATGGCCAGGCGATTGGCAGCGCGAGTGATGACCGTTACCTCATGTCCCAACCGCGCCAGTTCCAGCGCCCAACCCCAACCGACGCCCGGCTCCGAACCGCGCCCCGGCTCGCAGGCATAGGCGGAAAGCAAGACCCGCGCCACTAGTCCAGCCCCACCGAGCCAAGCGCAGCATGGTCGCCGGTGTTTTCGACCGCCTGCTGAATCCGGCCTTGCAGTTTTAGCCGCTTCTCGGTGCGGAGGGCCAGCCGGTTCAGGATTGCCGCGCTGGCGTCGTGCAGAATCCGCTCCGGCGACGCGTCAGTCTGCAGATAAATCGTGCGACGGGCGGAGCTGGGTTCTCTGCGGCCCGGAGCGCTCTGCCGTTGACGCAGCACCAGTCGCACATCCGTGCGCGTGCAAAGCCCAGCAAAGGCCGAAGCCAGCCGGCGCAGCGCTCGGCGCCCACTCGTGACCGGAAGGTCTTCGTTCGCGGAGCGGACCACGAGGGTTGATCGAACACGCGCCGCCGACACTTCCAGCGGCTGTGCCAGGACGCGGAGCACAGGATCTGCCGTCCAAATCCTGCGCGCGCGGCGAAAGGCTGGCGCCAGATTGCAAACCAGCCCGTCAGCCAACTGGGAACGCAGCGCGCTGTTGCCGCCCGCGATCGCTACCGACAAGCCGGTGGGAAGGCTGATCCGTCGCAGAATCCGTCCGGCCTCACGCAGCTTTTGCCAGCCGCTGAAGAGGTGCGATTCCATCTCGGGTGTCCGTTGCAACTCTGCCAACAGGTTGGGCAATTGGCCCTGGAGCCACTCGAGGTCCAACTCCACAATGGCGCGTTGCAGCAGAAGGGCGGTTTCGCCAGGCCAAAAAGCGGCAAGCCTTTGCCGGCAGCCCCCCGGATTACGTACTAGCAAATGCTGGAGCGTTTTTAGCTGGCAGGTGGTGATGGACTGCTTCAAGATCTTCTTGATCACGTAGTAGGTGAATTCGTCCTCCACCGAAGGCAGGTAGAAGTTCCGATGTTGCCGGCGGCGAGCCAATACCCGCTCGGCAAGCAGCCAGGTGCGTCCCTCCCGCCGGTAATTGCCATAGCAGTCCACATCCAGGTGTGCAATATGCCTTCCGTCTTGCCGGGCCAGAACGAAGTAGCAGGCCGATGTCTCGTGCTGAATGGATTGGGCCAGCCGAGCGCCGGCACAGTGCGCGGCCCGAGCCAGCAAGCTTGGAATACGGTGCAGGTCCTGCGGACGAAACATAATGTCCACATCCGACGCAGCGGTGCCGGGATTCCCCTCATACCCGCTCAGGATGCAGTAAGGCACTTCTGCACGGTTGAGCTGCGTGACCAAAGCGTCAAATATTTCCGTGCGTGCAGGACCCATATTCGTGGCATGGGATGATACGAGTCGAAGACGGCGCGAACGCCCCGTGCCAAGAGACGCGCAAGCAGACCAATCCCGAAGCAGGAGCGCCAGCGTTTGCAGCAAAAATCCGGCGCGTGTCCGATCGCCTCGCGAGGTGCACTTCAAACAAGCCTGGACAAGGTAGGCGATCTCCAATCTCCGGCAGTGTTGCGGCGTAATCCCCAGGGTTTTGGCGAAAGCCTCAACCTCTGCGAAGTGGGTTCTGGGATGAGCGCCGAAGAGAAAATCCTGCAGGTGCAGGAAATGATAGGCATCCTGCAGCGGCAGCCCGCCTCGAACTGCCTCCTCCCAATCAATCAGGGCGCTGGCCCCATGGACGCGCTGCCGAATGTTCCACGGCGCAAAGTCGCCGTGCATCCAGCACGCCGGCAGGGGATGCTCATCGCTTAGTTCGGCCAAGGCCAATTGCACAAGCCCGAGCTCGCCTTTACCGGCATTTGTGAGCGAGGACAGCGCCTGTTCGTGCCATGCGGCGGTGTGATCGGCGAGGCTGGTAGCCTCGTCGGGCAGCACCAGAGAACGGAGGAGGTCCTGATGTTCACGACCAAATCGTCGCTGTCCCGACTTTCCGGGCAGAAACTGCTGCGCGGCAATGCCGCGGCTCTCGTCCAGATGCAGCGGGCGGGGCGAAAAGGGATAGTGCTCGTCCGCCAAAGCAGCCAGCGCGCATGCCTCCTGAACGATGGCATCCTTCGCGCTTGCTCCGAGAGGGAGCTTTACCACAGCCAGGCAGCTTCCAGTCGGCGTGTCGACAAGGTGGATGACCGCCTTCTGCCGTGGACCGGGAGTGCCCACGTAGATGAGTGGGGCTGGCGGCTGGCTGCCCCTCCAGCCGAAAGAGCGCCAATCAATCCCGTCGGCATTGCTCAAGTGAACCCTGCGAACCCCCGGCAACGACGGCAGAACGCCTCGGCGGTGAGCCAGTCGAATCACTTTCCACTGCATTCGCGAGGCAATACGATACGGAGCCCAGTTCGCCAGGACGCCATCAAGGTTTCCCGGGCTGAGCGGAAACAGCCACCGTGGTGCGGCGGCCGGCACGGCCAGAAACTCCGCGGGTGACAGCTTCCCCGGACAAGGCCGAAGTGCCGCAGAAAGTCGTTCTAGCAGATCATCAGAGGTCGACACAGAGAGGAGAATCCTGCTCCTGCAAGAAGGAGTTTGCCGTGAAAGCGCTGACCGCCGTGTTGACCTGCCGCGCAACTTCGCTGACCGGACAATCGGCGCTAACTACCAGCTTGTTGGGCAGAGATTGCAGCATGGCCAAATAAGCGAGCCGCTGGCGCTGCGACTCGGCGGGGCTCACTTCCTGTTTTCTGCGCTGCACCACCTCCGCCGGCGCGTCGAGCAGCACGCAGAGATCAGGACGGGGGGCAAGCGACGCGAGAAATCGGGCGAAGCTCCGATAACCTTCGGGAAGGCGATAGCGCAGTGGGTCGACGAGAATATCTGGATAATAGCGATCGAAGATCACCAGGCCTGAGGAGCGCAGCGCAGGACGAATCTCCGCAAAATATCCGTACCAGCAGTCCAGGAGCCAATACAGCAGCTTGGCCAGGGAGATGAACAGACCGCGGGGAACTTGCCCGTGGGGGTCGGTAACCGGCGCTCGATTTCTCTCTCGCCCGCCGGACATCGGGCGAAAGTGAAATTGCCTAACCCCGGAGAAGCTGCTTCCCAGCAGTTCCTTCACCTCTTCGATGACGGCTGACTTGCCCACGCCATCCGGGCCAAAGAAGGAAATCCAAAGCCCTGGAGATACGGATTTGCGGTGCATTATGTTCTCTCCTGAGCTGGAAACATGGCCGGACGCTAACAAACTCCAATTCGGAAAGCTTTGTAACAGGGAACGACTTTCGGTTGTGCCCTGATACACGTCGCAGAGCGACTATGAGACGAGTTCTGCTAAAACCGTAACGTGACCGCGATTCCTTTCACCGCCAAATCGCCAGCCCCACCGCCATTTGCATAATCGACGTCACGCTCTTCTCGCCCCAATTCTTGGCCCCGCTGACCGGGATGAACAGAATGTCGCCGTCCTGAAGTTTGGGGTCCACAGCCTTGTTCGCCAGGATCATCTTGAGCGGAAGATCGGTTTCAGTCTTTCCCGAGGGAGAGTTGCGAATCAGTTTGGCATCGAACTTTGCTGTCTTATTTATGCCTTGTGCGAGGGCAATGGCTTTCAGAGCGGTAACCCTGTCTGGGCTTTCAATCAGGTAACCGCCGGGACGGCCTACATCGCCGACCACGTACACCACCCCCGCGCGCCGCACTAGAATTCGGTCACCAGGCCGCACTTCGGGGTCTCCCCCAGTGCCAAGGGGAGAGCTGTTCAATTGAAAGGTGATGATCTGCTCGCGATCCTTGCGGCTTAGGGTGACGGTCTTGGATGCGGCTGGCGTAAGTCCGCCGGCCACGGAGATGAAGTCGAGTACGGTATGCTTGCCAACCCAGGGATACACTCCGGGCGATTTCACTTCGCCTCCGACCGTCACTCCTTGCGTAGCGTACTCCAGCACCAGGACTTCGACGTGCGGGTCACGGAGGATGTCTTTACGGCGAAAACGGGTTTCGATGACGGTCTGTGCTTGTTCCGCGGTCAGGCCCTTGACGCTGACGGCGCCCGCGACCGGCAGCGTGATCTCTCCGCGATCATCCACGCGCAGCTTTTCCGAAAGCTCCGGAGTATCGAAGACGCGCACATCCAGAAGATCGCCCACATCGAGCAGCAGCTTCTCATCGGGCACAGAATCAGCCGCCGGAGCAGGCGCTGCTGCGTTCCTGGGAGCCGCGGCGGCGGAAGGCTGGGGGGTTGTCGCTGCCTCGCGCGATTGAGCGAATCCAGTGGTCGCCGCACCAAGCGCCAGGGCCAGGACCAGTAAGAGGATGCTGTTTGCCAATGCTTGCTGCACGACGGGACCAGGCAAGGCAGTGCCATTCGCCGAAGCCGGCCGGTCCGTTGAGCGTTTGCCGGCGCCCGCTTTAGTTCTCAAGCCGGGCCTCCTTTCGGCCAGTGAGTCCATAGCCGTAACGGTGGTAATACGAGTTGGTATAGCGCTTATCGATGCCATTGAGCACGACTCCCATGACGTTGAGCTTGGCTCTCTGCATCAGGTCGCAGGCATGGCGCAGCGCGTACTGGGTCGTGATCTCACAGCGCGCCACCAGCAGAACGGCGTCGGCCTTGGAGCCCAGCACTACGGCGTCAGTAAACATCGATACGGGCGGAGTGTCGAGGACAACATGGTCATAGCGGGAGCGCCAGTGCGCAAGTAGCTTCGCCATCTGGGGAGAGGCCAGCATCTCCGCCGGAAAAGGACAGCTCGCCCCGGCGGGGAGAATGTTGAGATGGGACAGCAACTCCGAGGTTTTCGTGGCTTCGTCTTCGGTGCAGACGCCTGCCAATATCCCAGACAAACCCGGATCCTGGGGCAAGTGGAAGACCTCGTGTAGGGAAGGCTGCCGCAGGTCCGCGTCGACCAGCAACACCTTCGCGCCTTGCTGGGCCAGGACGATGGCGCAATTCACCGCCGTCAGCGTTTTTCCCTCAGCCGGCAGGCAACTGGTGATCACCAGTGCCTGTGCCGGCCGCTCGCCCGAACGCAACAGCAGAGAGGTACGCAAGCAGCGATAGGCCTCCGCGGCCGGCGATTGCGGATGGTGGTGCGCCATCAGCCGCAGCTCGCCCTTGGTTGCCAGCACCATGGGCTGCGGGAGGTAGCGCCCTGGACGCTCTGCCATTACGTGAGGAATTTCTGCCAGCGTGGGCAACTCGCTGACGCTTTCGGCCTCTTCCGCGCTGCGGACCGTGGTGTCGAGCACCTCTAACCCAACCGCCGAGAGCATGCCGAGTACCAAGCCGCAACCCAGTCCCAGCGCCAGATCGAGAACTGGCCGCGGGTCGACCGGCTCATAAGGCGCGCGGCCCGACTCCACCACCCCGATGTTGGCCGATGCCAGTCCGGCGGCGATCACCGCCTGCTTCAGCTTCAACTCCAAGGTTTGGTAGAGGTCCTGCGTGGCCTCCACGTCGTGCTTCAGAATGGCGTATTGCGCCGCGCCGTCATTCAGGTCATAAGCCTTCTGCTTTTGCTCGTCGAATTTGGCTTGCAGCATCTTTTCCGAATTGGCGGCTGCATCGTATTCGTTTTTGTAGCGCTCGCCCAGGTTCTTCAGCTCGGCTTTGATGGCGCTGTCCACCTGCGCTATTTCGCTGCCTAGCTCCGCCAGCTTGGGATAGCCGTTGCCGAACTTAGTGCTCATCTCGGCGTATTGCACCCGCAACTGGGCCTGTTGCGAGCGCAAAACTTGCAGCGTGGCATCGGGCACGGTCGAGGCGATCAGCTCCGGATCCCCCGACCCGGCAATGCGGTAGCGCGCCTCTTTCGTGATGCGGTCGGACTCAGCCGCGGTGAGTTGCTCGTTCAAGTCCTTGAGCTTGTCGGTGATGATGTTGTCGGTTTCATCGACCCCGATCAGCCCGCGCCGCTTTTGCAGCGCCGCCAGCTTTTCCTGCGCCTGGTTGGCCTTTAGCTTCAGGTCGTCCATTTGCGCCGAGAGCCAGTTGGAAACCTGGGAGGCTGAGTCGTAGCTGCTGCGGAAATTCCGTTCGGCATAACTGCTGACAATGGAATTCGCCACCTCGGCCGACAACTTGGGGTCCTGGCTGCGGAAGGCGACCCGGATGATGTCTGTCTTGGGAACTACCTCGACCTGCAGGTTCTTCCGGAAGCGAAGCAGCAGCTTGTCACGGACTTCGGAAGGCAGAGCGGCAACATCCGCGCCGGCAGGCTGCGTCCATCGCCCGGCGAAATCCTGGCGCTCAGCCAACCTGGTCTGCTGCATCACGGCTAATGCGATGGTATTGCTTTCCAGCACCGTCACCGCGCTCTGCAATTGGATGGTTGGGTCTGTCGGGTTGAGCATCCGCTGGGCCTGTTCATCCAGTCCCATCGAATTCGTGCCCACTGGGCTGACCTCGATTTGCGCGTCGGCTTCGTATCGCGGGCTCTTGAGGGTGACATAGAGCGTGGCCAGCAACAGACAAGCCGCTGCACATCCCGCGATCACGCGCCACTGCTTGCGTAGGGCGCGCCACAGTTCCGGCAGCAGCAGCTCGCGGTCGCGTGGATATGACCGTCCGTAGCGTTGCATGTAGGCGGGCTCGCCTTGTAGTTGTTCAGGAGATTCAGGCATCATCACGGCAATTCATCGTTAGGAAGGCTCTGATTAAGTCCGATCTTTGAAGGGGCACGGCTTCAGCCGGGCCATAAAGCTCGCAATATCAACGGGGCTTTAGCCCCTGAGGGACCGATTTCCCAAAATCTCGACTTTCACCACAGGTGGTTAATCAAAGATTTCTTAGAGCGTATTTCAAAAATGGTGCTTTGGAAGGGCATTGTGGCGGCTTCACCCGACGAGAAACTCGCGCCCCTCGGAGTATGGCGCTTCAGACGGGCAGACCTTCTGGGCGTGCGGTCATCACGGGCACCGCCTGCGCCGCGAAGCGCACCCCATGCCACAGGTTGGGCATGGTTTCGGTGATGTGCAGCGCACGGCCCACGCTGTAATACAGGAAGCCGGCGCTAGCCATCTGATTGGGATTGAACAGATTGCGCCCATCGATGATGATGGGAAGCTTCATCACCGCGCGCAGTTTGTGCAGATCGAGCCTGGCAAACTGCGGCCAATCGGTGAGCAGCAGCAGGGCATCGCGGCGGGCGGCCGCCTGGTATTCGTTCTCGGCATATTCGATGGCCCCCGCCGGCAGCACCTCGCGCGTCTTGCCCATGGCCGCGGGGTCATAAGCGCAGACGTGGGCGCCTTCCTTCAGCAGCTCGCGGACGATGGCGATGGCCGGCGACTCGCGTACGTCGTCGGTCCCGCCTTTGAACGCCAATCCCAAGACGCCGATGCGTTTATTGCGCAAAGTCCACAGCGCGGCGCGAACCTTCTTCACAAACTGCCGCTGCTGCTCCAGATTAATGCGCGTCACCTCGTTCAGCAGCGAAAAATCAATGCCGCACTGAAAGGCCACGTTCTGAAAAGCAGCAACATCCTTGGGAAAACAGGAGCCACCGTAGCCGATCCCGGCTTGCAGAAACTGCGAGCCAATGCGTGCGTCGGCGCCCAGGCCGGCGCAGATCTGGTCGATATCAGCGCCCACCGCCTCCGCGATGTTGGCCACCATATTGATGTAGGAAATTCTCATCGCCAGGAAGGCATTCGAGGCGTGTTTGATGAGCTCGGCGCTCTTGGCATTGGTGACGATGACCCGTGCCGGCTCGGCTTTGGCGCGCGGGCAAGGAATGACTCCGGCTTTGCGGTAGTACCTGCCTTCGGTGAGCGGGCGGTAAATGCTGTACAGCATGGCAGCGCTGAAATCGTCATCTACTCCCAGCACAATGCGATCCGGATAGAGAAAGTCGGTGACCGCGGTGCCTTCGCGCAGGAACTCCGGGTTGGAGGCGACTGAAAAACGCCCGGCCCCGGCGCCGTGCAGCAGCAGGACCTTGCGAATGGACTCGCAAGTACACACGGGAACGGTGCTTTTCTCGATGATCAGCTTCGGCTCGGAGATCGAGCCGGCGATTTCCGCGGCGACCGACTCGACATACGACAAGTCCGGCTCGCCCCCGCCATTGTCCGGCGTGCCGACGGTGATAAATACCGCTTCCGATTGCTTGACCGCCTCGCCCACCGAGGAAGAAAACTTCAGCCGCTTGCCCCGATGCAGCTCGAGCAATTGCGACAGCAGGTGCTCATGGATCGGCACTTCTCCGCGGTTCAGGTCGGCAATCTTTTCCAGATCTGTGTCGACCGAAATTACTTCGTGTCCGATCTCCGCCAGACAGGCGGCGGAGACCAGCCCGACGTATCCACAACCAATCACCGCAAGACGCATAGTGTCTCCAGGTACGGGCTCTCAGATTCCGCGAGCTGCAAAAAGCAAGGTGTGAAGCAGGATGGCTACGTCCATAAACAGGCTACGGTGGCGAACATAATAAAGGTCGTATTCAATGTTTTCGTGGATCTGGAAGGCGCGGTCAGCGCTGAGCTGCCACAGTCCCGTCATTCCCGGCTTCACCGCCAGGCGCTGGCGCTGGAGCGGGGTGTATTGCTCCACGATGAAGGGCATCTCCGGACGAGGGCCGACTAGCGACATCTGCCCCAGCAAAACGTTGATCAGTTGCGGCAGCTCATCCAGGCTGGTGCGGCGGAGAAAGCGGCCCACCGGAGTAACCCTGGAATCCTCCGCCGCTTCCGGAGAATAGCCATAGGCCGGCGCCTCCCGATACATCGTCCGAAATTTGTACATCGTGAAGCGGCGACCCGCTTTGCCGGCCCGCTCTTGCCGGAACAGCACCGGGCCCGGCGAGGTGAACTTCACCAGCAGCGCAATTGTAGGTGCGACCAGGGCGAAAGCCAGCAGTAAGCCGGCCGCGACCATGACATCGAGCAACCGTTTGCCCAATTCATAGATGGTCCGGTTGGCGCTATCGGCGAGATGACCCAGCAGGATGCCATCCAGCTCCGTGTAGTCCATCCAATAACCGGGCTCCAGCAAGTCGTTCGCGGCAAAATAGGTGCGAACACCGGCCTGCGAAGCTTTGGCCAGCGTGAGCAGCATCGACTCCTTGTCCATCGTGGGGGCAGCGGTCACCAGGGCGGAAGCGTCCAATTGGCGAAACAGCTCCGGACAAAGCGGACCGGGTAACACCTTGGCCGAGTGTTTGCGCTGATAAGAGGACTCGTAAATCTCCGTCGTCCCGTCGCTCGCGCCATCATCCACAAAAGCCACCGGATCAAGGCCAAACTTCGGCGAGCGCAGCAGCGCCGAATAGATCCGCCGCGCCTCGGGCCCTGCGCCCAGGATGATCGCCCGCTGCGACGCATATCCTTGGCTGCGCAACCGGCGCAGCAGGCGATGAGCCTCCCATTTTTCCAGCGTGAGGCAGAGTGGAACCATGATCAGCGCTAGAGAAAATGCCAGCCTTGGCAAATGTGCGCGACAGAAATAGGCAGCCAGCAGAGCAATCAGGAACGCCTGGAGGGTCACTCGCAGGATGCGCTCGGTTTCGCGGATGGCCAGCAGACTCACCGAGGGCCGGTAGCCCCCGTACCGCTCCAGCAGGAAGACAAACAGCAAGGCAAATCCCGCAGCCCAGAGGAAGATGGCGGAGGGCGAATATCCAACAGCTTGCCGCGGCTCCATCGCCGCGCGCAGCGCGATGGCCGCATAAACCGCGCCTAGCACCGCGACGAAATCCAGCAGCTTTTCCACCCAGGCGAAGAACGACGCGAGTGGAACGCTGCGCTTGCCAGTGGCGACCTGCGGGACATCAATGGCAGTTAGGGAACGAGCTTGCGTGCTCATGGATTAGAGAGGGAGTTGCTCGGTTGACATCCGGTACGATTCTTTGTTGGGTGAACGTTCGTAAAGAAAAATCCCGCGTCCCGCAAAGCGGGAGCGACAGGCGAGGAGTAGCTTTGTAGACGGGGTGACTGCATACCTTCACCGCGGTCCCCAATACGAGCTGCTGGGCTTGCCCTGAGCGAGCGCAGCGAGTCGAAAGGCGTAGCTTTGGGTGAGCAACCTGATGAGGTCAGCGTTCTTGAAGCCGCTCTAACGGCGGGCTTCTTCAATCCAGCTAAAGCAACGACCCTTCAGCGAATGGCACCCCGACGCTGTTCAAAATGGCTGTTAAGGAATGCTCTTACTCCACGGTGTCAACGTCGCTTCTAGTTCACCGCTTCCACGTCTGCGCCGTGAAGATTGATGGCCACCGACTTCATGATCTGCTCCACGTTGATGATTAAGCGCTGCGCATTCTGTTTTTCGACCAGCGTGCCCTCCCATCCGGCGAAGGGGCCGCGCCTCACTCGTACGCGGTGTCCAACTTTTAGATACGGGTGAGGCTCGATGTCGCCGGGCCGCAAGGCGCAGGCGCGCAGTTGCTCGACGTCGTCGTCGCCCAGGACTGCAGGTCTGCCGGCAACCGAGACCAGGTGGACGACGCCCGCGGTTTCCAGGACCGGCACACGCTCGCGATCGCAGACATGAACGAAGACATAACCCGGGAAAAGCGGTGCTTCCGAGCGCTTGGTGCGATCGGACCAGCGCGCAACCCGCTGATAGGTCGGCAATAGGTACTCCACGTCCTTCAGTCGAAGCTGGACGGCGACATGATGCTCATGCCGCGAGCGGGTATAGGCCGCCAGCCAGCATCTCCCGTTTTTCGTTTCTGATTCCATTCACAAAACCTTTGCTTGTCCGCTCCGGTGGAGGAGATGCGCGAGCGCAAGCAGGCGCGCCTTCCTTCCGTGAGCGGAAATTCTTTCCGCCATCCGCAGAACCTAAGCTCCCGCAAGAGCGGATGAAGATCTAGCAGGAGGCCGAAGACCCATGAATTGCAGGTTCCTGGCGGGTGAAGCCCGATGGGGATGACCAACCCAAGGGCTTATCGGCACGCCTTAAGAGATATCTGAAAAAGTCGAAACACCAGATCCGTCGTGGGCTAAAGCCCGCTCGGGATATCAAAAACAAAGGGCTTAGACGCTGGCCTGAAGGCGAGTCTCCCCGATCCTGCCGTGCCGGCGACTTTTTGCGCGGCCTGTAAAGTCGGGCCCTGTTACAAAGCCAGCCAAATCGAGCTTTTCAGCACCTGCTAGACATCCGACCACTTGTTTTCGCCGAGTGAGTCTGGTTCCTGAACGCCGGCTATTTCATACGAATCTTCGCCGCTCAATCTGCGCGTGCCTTTGCTGCTTCATTGCGAGACCTCGTCACTTCATCCGTGCGCCTTCGCCGTTTCATTCGCCCGCAGCTTCGCCGCTTCATTGGCGCAAAGCTTCGCCACTCTCAGTCCCAAAGCTGGGGCTCAGTGGGCACACGGCGGCGGCAACTCTACTACCTTGGGCCGATACCACCTAAAGTGCCATATTGCTGGTCTGAACGTGCCAAATTTGGAAAGCAACTACTTTTCCACAATCAATGTTCATTTTGTGGAAAACTAAGTATTTATTGCTCTATAGGTTATGGTCGCATGGGCCGGATCGGCGAACCCTAGGCCAGCGAGGAATGTCCAAATCCTGTGCAGCGATGCCCAAAAGATGGACGCTATCGCTGTACTGCGATCGCAACTCATAGTTCGTTCCGCTAGCAACCAACCGCCTAAGGCAATCCACCACCCTCATTCCAGGAGGCGAAAGTCCGCAATAGAATTTTGGTTTTTGCCGCTAGCTTCAATCTCAGAACACCAAGGGTCCCAGCGTGACCAGGAACCGAGGATGCAAGCACTGTGGGAGTCCTGCCGGGTAAGCTCACACAGCGATCCGCCTGGTCGCGCATACAATCGGAACCGAGCCGCTGTTCGGGCTTCAGTGAGGGCAATCATGCAGCTTCTAGTCACGGGAGGCGCAGGCTACATCGGAAGCGTGGTGGCGGAGCGCCTGCTCCAGGCTGGGCACGCGGTGACGGTGCTGGACAATCTCAGCAAAGGCAGCCGGCAGGCCGTTCCCAGACAGGCCAGGCTGATCGTTGCCGACACCGGCGATGCGGCGGGCCTCGATTGCATTTTTCAGGCGGGCCGTTTCGATGCCGTGATGAGTGGTACAGTTCCAGTCTCTCCGTTGCCGGAAGGCGGCGGATTCAACCGGAATCGCAGTGGAATCGTAAACCTCACCGTTTTGCGGGCGCAGCGCTCTTACATTACAATGCTTCCCGCAATTGACGCGGAAGGAGAAAACATGAACCCAAGCGATCACTTTGAGTGCCGCAGTGCGAGCGCAAATAGCGCTATGGCGCCCTGGGTGGCGGCTCTCGTCGTTCTGTTCCTCTGCTCAGTGTGTGTTGGTCAAACTGCCGGTCAGGTCAAATTTGTGAACTCCTGCCAATACTCGCTGACCATCAACTCGACCGGGCCGCAGATTGGTACCTTGCAGCCGGGCGCGAGCAAGTTGATTCCCATCTCCTCGTTCAACCCGGGGCAGAACCGCGTCATTCCCTATCCCAACCTGCAGGACAATCAGTGCCCCAACTGCGACCAATGGACGGATCTGGGCGGGCCTCCGGGAACCAAGCAGCGCGAGGGCTGGATGTGGGAGGGTAACGATGCCAAGTATGCGGCATACTGCAATCCCAGCCTGAGCGGCCGCGGCATCTGCGCGTTACAACACAATTGTTGCGGCAAGGGCATGGTGCAGGACGGCACCTTTGGTACACACTGGGAATTTACCCCCAAAGGCATGCCGGAAAATGACTTTGTCAACCTGAGCACCAACTATGGCTCAGGCCCGCACTCGCCGCCAAAGCTGTGCGGCAGTCCGGGCGCGAACCCTGACGATTGTGTCGATAAGGCCGCGGTCATCTTTTACAACGTGCCGATTGCGTGGACGACGAACGAGAATTGTTCCTTCACGAAGAAGAGCACGCAGGTAAGGAGCGGCAAGTGTTTCGCGGCAAGCTGTCCCGACGCCTACCAGCATCCGACGGATGACAAGCAGGTCACCTGCCCGGTCAGCGCAGGCCGCTGGTATGTCGTGACGTTCTGCCCGAGCGGATCGAGCATGCCGAATCCGCAGTAGGTCGTCCTTCGTTGCAAGTCCCGCTTGGCATCGATGAGCAGCCGGAGTCAGCGGGGTTTGCATCTCTGGCCCAAGCCACCTTGATTCTGCAGTGTCTACGGAGGGCCTCAAGGCCGTCCCTTCAAAACCGGACTTACTCAGAGTCTTCTTAGAGCGGTTCCATGGTAGCTACATCCAAGTACGAACCGAGCTTTGCATCAGAACAACACTTCCCGGCGAATCGCGTTCAGCGCAGCGGCTTACGGCCCGAGATAAGTTGGAATACTAATGCCACGATGGCCAGGATCAGCAATATGTGAATGAATCCTCCCAAGGTATAGCCGCTGACGATACCCAGCAGATACAACATGATCAGAACGATGAAGAGTGTCCAAATCATTACTCGCCCCCTTGACAGCTTTTTCGCTATGGCCCATAACGATTCGACGTCGCCTGCGGCGCGAGTGTTTGTTCACCGGCGGCACCGGCCACAGGAGCGTCTTTTCACCTGGCCGCATCCAGTTCTCAGCGATCAGTGGGTAGGGCGCCGGTTCTTGCAGAATCGGCGTTGCCGCGAATGGTTAATGTCTATCGCGAATGGTTAATGTCGATTCGGTACCCTCGCAGGGTTCCTAATGAAGTCACCGTTCCAGGCGAATTCGGCTCCACGGATAGCTTTTTTTCAACTTTGCGGTATAAGATTCTAGCTATCTCCTGAAAGGAGCCCGCATGAAGACTCGGTTAGGCGTTTTGGCATTCGTCCTAATGGTAGCTGTGATGTGCATGGCCCAGCAGGCTACCCCTTCCGCTCCGGCGATGTCACAGGCCTCGGCGACCGCCGGTCAGCAGCACGGGGTGTTTACCGTGGAACTGGCCAAAGACATCAATTCCAAAAAGCTCAAAGTAGGCGACCCCGTGGAGGCCACTGTTTTCTCGGCCGTCCAGGTCTCCAACGGCATGACCATTCAGCCGGGCTCGAAGGTCCTCGGCCATGTGACGGAAGTGAGCCTTCGCTCTAAAGGTAAGGAACAGTCCACCCTTGGTATCGCTTTCGACAAGATCCAACTGGCCAAGGGGGAAACAATTCCCATTAAGGGCTTACTTCAGGCCATGGCGCCGAATCCGAATAAGCCACTGAATACCGGCGGCTATATTGAGTACGGCAACAGCTTGAACATGCAGACCCAAAGACCGGCGGCGCCTCCGTCATCCAAAGAGCAAGTCCCGATTCTCAATGATCAGTCCACCGGGGTTTTGGGAATCAAGGGCTTGCAGCTCGACAAGAATGGCGTGCTGAGTTCCAGCGCCAAAGAGATCAAGATCGAGAGCGGCACCAGAATGTTGCTCAATGTGATGATGTAGCCATCGCTCTGCGCAACGACATCTCTAGTTTGTGGGCTGCAGCGAATAACCTTATTTAGTTGAAGACTCGTGGCCCAGCCTCGCAACCCGGCGAGACTCGGCCCCTGCCTGTCGACTCTTGAGCTGGAAACTTCTTTATCTGGACCGGGTTTCAGATGGTATCTGCACGTCCCGCTGGATGGCCTTTTCGGGTATACGATTTGGGCTATTCCTCCGAGGAGAGGATTCCTCATGAAGCCGTGTCTAAGCAGCCTATCGTTCGTCCTGTTGGCAGCCGCGATGTGCATGGCGCAGCAGGCAACCCCTTCGACCTCGGCCATGCCCAAGGCCTCGGCGCCTGCCGGTCATCAGCACGGCGTGTTTACGGTAGAGCTGGCCAAGGACATCGATTCCAAAAAGCTTAAAGTGGGCAGCCCAGTGGAGGCCACTGTTTTCTCTGCCGTCCAGGTCTCCAATGGCACGACGATTCAGCCTGGCTCGAAGGTCATCGGCCATGTGACCGAAGTAAGCCGCCGCTCCAAAGATAGTGAGCAGTCCACCCTGGGCATCGCCTTCGACAAGATCCTATTGGCCAAAGGGGAAGAAATTCCTATCAAAGGCTTCATTCAGGCCATGGCACCGAATCCAAATAAGCCAATGAATACCGGCGGTTATATTGAGTACGGCAGCAGCCTGAATATGCAAACGGAAATGCCGCCGGACCCCACATCATCGTCTCAAAACCAAATCCCGATTCTCAATGATCAGTCTACCGGCGTCTTGGGGATTAAAGGCCTGCAGCTTGAGAAGAATGGCGTGCTGGCTTCAAGCGCCAAGGAGATCAAAATCGCTAGCGGCACCAGAATGCTGCTCAACGTCACCATATAGGCGGTGGTTCCCGCCCCGAGCAACCAAACGGCACCATGGCTCTCGCGTCTTTCGAGATCCGAGACGCCGCGCGTTACCTCGCTGCGCCAGCTTTCCTGGCCTCACCAGGCTGCTAAAAAATCCCTCGTTAGGGCGATAACTCGACCACGAAACGGCCAGTTTCTCCCATCTGTTTTGCTTTCTTGTGGCGCCAAATGCTGGCGCGGCTGACGCGACCTCGCACTGCACCGTCTTAGCAATGCACGTGCGCAGTTCCTTAATCGCATCCTAGACTAGTGGTAGATAAAGCGGTCAGGAAGTCTTCTCTCCACTTCTTCCCTAATCATTTATGGATGATCCACACGTTGCGGAGAAGACACCGCAGGCGGAAAAGCCACGCCCCCCTCAACAGCTTTCGCCATCGAGCAGCTGTTCCTTCCGCTCCATTCCCCAGCGATAGCCGCCCCTGTCGCCGTCCTTGCGCACCACCCGGTGACAAGGCACGGCCAACGCCAGGGGATTCGCCGCGCACGCCCTGGCCACGGCACGGACGGCACGCGGCCGCCCGATGGCGCGAGCAATCTCGCTGTAACTGCGCGTCTGGCCGCGCGGAATCTGCCGCAACTTCTCCCACACCTTCCTTTGAAAGGCCGTGGCGCGCACATCCAGGGGCAGGTCAACGGTGGTGTTCTCCCCGCGAATCATAGCCAGCAGCGGATCAACGTATCGCCGCATCCCTGCATCATCGCGGCCCAGCGTGGCCGCATGGAATTCGCCGCGCAGGTCGCGCTCCAGAGCCACAGCATTCTCTCCGAAACGGACCGCGCACAGCCCCCGCTCGGTCGCCGCGGCCAGCAGCCAGCCCAGAGGAGTACGGGCAATCCTAAAGGTAATGTGGGCGCCCGCGCCGCCCCGCCGGTATTCTCCTGGCGTCATGCCAAGCTGTTGCCCGGACTTCTCGTATAGGCGGCTGGGCGAGCCAAATCCCGCGTCGTACAGTGCCGTGGTGACGTCATTGCCCTGGCGCAGACCGCTCTTCACCTGCTGCATACGCCGCGCCGATTGGTATTCCCGCGGGCTGAGCCCGGTGGCGCGCTTGAACAGCCGCTGCAAATGGAACGGGCTGAGCCCGACTCGCCGGCTGAGCTGCGCCAGCGTGACCCCGCCGTCGGCGTTGTCGAGCAACTGGCGCGCGCGCGCCACGTATTGCGCCTGCGAGGAAACCTCGGTCGGCTTGCAACGCAGGCAAGCGCGATACCCGGCGCGCTCGGCTTCGTCCGGACCGGCGAAGAATTCCACCGAGTCGCGGCGCGGCCGCCGGCTCGGACACGACGGCCGGCAATAGATGCCGGTGGTCCGCACCGCAAACACGAAACGCCCGTCCTGGCGGGCGTCCCGCGCCATCACCTGCTGCCATTTGTGTTGAAGTTCGCTTGGCATGCTTACAAGTTAGCGCCATCGTCGGAGGCCGGCTATCCGGGGCTTGCGGGCAAAAGGAAATGTGCCCTTGGCGCGGCCGTCGAGGCGGCCCACGCTCCCGGCTGGCCCACACTTTCGGCAGGAATTAAGTGCGGCGGCCGCGATTTCGACGCTGCTATCCTCGCTTGCAAAAATTGCTGGCAAGCAATCGCTTGAGCCGCTGGTCGTCTGATTGTTGAAGGTCCTCGAAAACTGGCGGAAGCGTGTGCGAGTCGAACGCACCATTGACGCCGCAGGCGCCAATCGCCGGTTTTGAAGACCGGGAGAGTCACCGGACCCCCTTCGCTTCCGCGAACCCTCATATTAGCAGCGGCTGTGTGTTCATAGTACGCTTGCGGCGTGGCTCATGACCGTCTTGCCACGGAACGTCCCCGGCTTTTCACGCATTGCGGATTTTGAGTTGAAACTACGGCAAATGCCGGTGCTGTTCGTGTCCCGGCACAACCCTGCCCCGCCAATCACATCACCGCGCCACGTGACTGCGCTCACACCCAAGCGGCCGAACATCTGTTATTTCTAGCGACGTGGTAGGCATGCGCCCCTCGTCTGCATGCTCTACAAAACTCTTAGCGCCGCCGTCTATGGCATCGACGCCAGCCTCATTGAGGTTGAGGTCGACGTTGCTCCCGTCAAAAGCGAGAAGGACTTCTTTACCACCGTGGGTCTGCCTGACGCCACCGTGCGCGAGAGCCGCGAGCGCATTCGCGCCGCGCTCAAAAACAGCGGTTACGACATTCCCGCCACCACCATCACCATCAATCTTGCTCCTGCAGACATCCGCAAGGAAGGTTCGGGCTTCGACCTTCCGATGGCGCTCGGCATCCTCGGCGCCTATGGCGGGCTGAACAACAAGCCGCCCTCCGATGCGCTCTTCGTCGGCGAATTGTCGCTCGATGGCGGCCTACGCGGCGTGCGCGGGACGCTGCCCATCGCCGTCACGGCGCGCACCAACAACATCCAAAAGCTCATCGTGCCGCTGGTAAATGCCCGCGAGGCCGCGCTGGTCGACGGCGTCGAGGTCTATCCGGTCCGCTCGCTCACCGAGGTCATTCAACTGCTCAACAGCGGCAACGGCATCCAGCCAGTCAAAGTGGATACTCGAGCGTTGCTGGAAAACTCGCAGAGCTTCATGGTGGATTTTCGCGACGTTCGCGGCCAGCAGACCGCCAAGCGCGCCATCGAGATCGCCGCCGCCGGCGGCCACAATCTGCTGATGATCGGCCCACCGGGCTCGGGCAAAACCATGCTGGCCAAGCGCATGGCCACGATTCTGCCGCCGCTCACCTTTGACGAGGCCCTGGAAACCACCAAGATCCACAGCGTCGCCGGCGTGTTGGATGCCTCCAGCGGCCTGGTTGGCACGCGGCCTTTTCGTTCGCCCCACCACACCATCTCCGATGCCGGTCTGATCGGCGGCGGAATGATTCCACGTCCCGGCGAAGTTTCTCTCGCTCACAATGGCGTGCTTTTCCTCGACGAGTTGCCGGAATTTCCCCGCAACGTACTGGAGGTGATGCGGCAGCCGCTGGAGGATGGCACGGTGACCATCGCCCGTGCCGCCATGTCGCTCAGCTTCCCCGCCCGCTTCATGCTGGTAGCGGCGATGAATCCCTGTCCCTGCGGCTATTTCAACGATCACACCCGCGATTGCCGTTGCACGCCGATGATGATCCAGCGTTATGTCTCCAAGATCTCCGGCCCGCTGATGGACCGCATCGACATTCACATCGACGTGCCCTCGGTGAACTACCGCGAGCTACGCAGCAGCGCCGTCCCGGAAAGCTCGGCCGACATTCGCAATCGCGTGATCAAAGCCCGCGAGGTGCAGTTACAGCGCTTCCGTTCGCAAGGCGAGCGCACCTATGCCAACGCCCAGATGGGCTCGCGCGAAATCCGCAAGTATTGCGAACTGGGCCCCGACTCCGAAAACCTGCTGGAACGCGCCATGGTCAAGCAGGGACTCAGCGCCCGCGCCCATGACCGTATCCTCAAAGTCGCCCGCACCATCGCCGACCTGACCGGCACCGAAGCGATTCAGCCCGGCCACATCGCCGAGGCGATTCAGTACCGCACGCTGGATCGCACTTTTTGGGCGTAGGAACCGAAGCATTTACCACATCGCAAAAGTGGAAACACGGTTATTTTTTTCATAGGCTTACATGAATTAAGGGCCGGGGAAAGCCGCCGGGAACGAATGTGGCTCAGAGCTAGCAACTTACTGATTCCCCCCGGGTTAACAAATCTGGCGACCTTTCTGGCAGTCGGTCGTCTAAGTGAAAGCAGTCAGCGAGTTTTTCCTGGCCAGCTTGAAAACCAGATTCCGGGCCAACGATTTTTCTTGACTGTTGCCCAGCGGACGACTACCTTACTGTTTTTGCATCAGGCGTCACCCAGTACCCAGTCTGCGACGTCCTGCCCGTAACGGCCCCCGCTGAGCGCCACCATCAGGGATAGGGAAGAAGACAACTCACGGCACAGCTTTTGCTGGAAAGAGGACGTTAAACAGGCAACTTCATGCTGGACGAACGATTTCCGCATTGGACGAAGTTGGGACAGTGGGGGGAAAGATACCGAACCGAAGCCGCAAAGGCGGCATCCAACTAGCAGTTCCTGTTGCGGTCTTTGGTTGCGGGCGCTTCCCGTCAGTTGACGAATTCGTACGCCAGGAATGATGGTTCCATTCTGGTGGGGTCTAAAACATTCATTCATCCATCGAGGAGAACTATGGCAATGAGGTCTGAGCTAGTATTTGAGGCAGTCCACACTCTGCGCAATCGTTATACCCTGTGCCAGCTGGCTTCCAAGGCGACGCGGAAGTTTCACAAGCCCAACACGCGCATCCAGGACACCACCAACAACGTGTTGCATCGCATCGCCGACTCTGAGCGCCAGTCCGTCATTTTGGAACCGGCTATGGCTACCGAAGCCCAGCGGCGCGCCGCCTAGACTTCTTCCCAGGCGAGCGTCTTATGGCGCTCGCCCGGGATGTCCGGCGCGTTCCTCGCACGCCCCTCCGGCCCGCCCTTCCGCAGAATCCCCATTAGGTGAAACATGACAATCGCAGAACTCAAAGAAAAGAACATCACCGAGTTGACCCGCATCGCTCGCTCACTCGAGCTACCCGGCGCCAGCGGCCTGCGCAAGCAGGACCTCATCTTCAAGATCCTCCAGGCCCAAAGCGAAAAAGAAGGCCACATCTTCGCTGAAGGCGTACTGGAGATCTTGCCCGACGGCTACGGCTTCCTCCGCTCGCCCGATTACAACTACCTTCCCGGCCCGGACGACATTTACGTCTCGCCGTCGCAGATCCGCAAGTTCGACTTAAAGACCGGCGACACCATCAGCGGCCAAGTGCGCCCGCCGCACGAAGGCGAGAAGTATTTCGCGCTGGTCAAGATTGAAGCCGTCAACTTCGAGTCGCCCGAAGAGGCGCGCAACAAGATCCTCTTCGACAACCTCACGCCGCTCTATCCCCTGGCGCGCATCAAGCTGGAGACCGTCCGTGAGAACATCAGCGCTCGCGTCATGGACCTGCTCACGCCGGTCGGCAAAGGCCAGCGCGGCCTCATCGTCGCTCCGCCGCGCACCGGCAAGACCATGCTCTTGCAGAGTCTGGCCAACTCCGTCACTACCAACCATCCGGAAGTCGTGCTCATCGTGCTGCTCATCGACGAGCGCCCGGAAGAAGTCACCGACATGCAGCGCTCCGTCAAAGGCGAAGTCATTTCTTCCACCTTCGACGAGCCCGCCGCACGCCACGTCCAGGTGGCCGAGATGGTCATCGAGAAGGCCAAGCGCCTGGTCGAGCACAAGCGAGACGTCGTCATCCTGCTCGATTCCATTACCCGGCTGGCGCGCGCCTATAACACCATCGTTCCGCCCTCTGGCAAAGTCCTCTCCGGCGGCGTCGATTCCAACGCCCTGCAGCGCCCCAAGCGCTTCTTCGGCGCGGCCCGCAACATCGAGGAAGGCGGCTCGCTCACGATCATCGCCACAGCACTCATCGAAACCGGCTCCCGCATGGACGACGTCATCTTCGAGGAGTTCAAGGGCACCGGCAACATGGAAATCATCCTTGACCGCAAGCTGGTCGATAAGCGCACCTTCCCGGCCATCGACATTCAGCGCTCCGGCACCCGCAAGGAAGAGCTGCTCATCCCCAAGGAAGACCTGGCGCGCATCTGGGTGCTGCGCAAGATCCTCAACCCGCTCTCGCCGGTGGAAGCTATGGAGCTGCTCATCGACAAGCTCGGCAAAGCCCGCAGCAACGGCGAATTCCTGGCCAACATGGGATCGCTGTAAACGATCAGGGCGCCCTCGGAGGTGTTCCGTTGGAACGGGAGCCGTGCTCCATTATTAAAACTCAGATGTTTTTGTCGGAACGGCCAAGCAACGCTGGTCGACTGAAGAAGTATCACGTCTCGGAGGCGTGATCGAGTCATCATCCCACCGCGACAATCTTGCCATGCCGTAACCCGGTGCACCGGCATTGCCATGGGAACTGCAGAGCACAAATCCGCTGTCGGCCAAACGTTGGAATAGCTCTTGCAGATTGCCCCAAGGGTGGTACTCCATTTCGATGCGTCCGATGCGCCGCAATATATCCGGCCTCGCTGCGGGTAGCGCCGTGTACTCGGCCCCTTCGGCATCCAGTTTAAGCAGGTCAACTCGCTCATATGGTGCTACGAGGTCATCGAGTGTTACCGAGGGTACCGGGACCCCACCCCTGCCCGTTAGGCGTATTTGGCTGATCGGACACATTTCAATCGTTGTGCTTCCGGTCTCACTCGAGAGAGCGGCCTGCACGACTGTGCAGCGGTCCGCAACCCCGTGCCGAGATATCAGCGTTCTCAGCCGATCACAGCTATCCGGAGCTGGCTCGACCGAGACTACATGAGAATTGGGATTCTTCAGGAGCGCGTACAAGGTAAAAGCGCCGATGTTGGCGCCAGCATCGATGATTACCCGGTCTGCCGGTCGTACGGAGTACAAATCCGTTAGAAATACTTGCCAGAATGTTGGTATGTCAGATCTCTCGCGAAACTCAAACGGTCCACTAGAGAGGTTGATTGAGAATGGCGTGTGCGGTGGCCCGCCGATATATGCCATCGTCAACCGTATCCAATCGCGAGTAAGCGAGCGACAGCGAAGGATTTCTGGCATTCGACGAATTTGGGTCAAACCCCGCAAAAGCCGTCGAGACGTAGACATCTATCCTCCGATCTTTCGCCATGCGGAGTACCTCGGCGGACAAGGCTGAAAACCTTCTCGAAGCTTGGATTTTACTGCATTGAGGGCCTGCTGTCAGCGGTTACGGTTACAGGCCTATAAGTGACCAGAAGAATGCTGACATCTGTCAGCGCCGCCCCAACGCTGTTATCTGTTTCAAATTCTTGATTTGGCATTGGACAAAGGTGAAAGCCTTCGCCAATTCCGGCTTTTATCCCACTAAGCGCCTGTTGTCAGTGTTTGTTCGACACAGGGGCGATGTGATGGTGCCGGCATAAAAGGGGCTTAGTGGCCAGCATTGGGAGGGCGAAAAAACGCCGGGTTCTACTCATTCGCGATTGTCGAATGTGTTGAGCTAGCGGCGTCTCCCACTCATTCCAGGAGCAGGAATGAGGGTGCAGCCACGGGAACTCAGTCCCGATAGAATCTTAGTCCTCGAGTTTGAAGCTGTACTCCTCAATCACCGGGTTGGTGAGGACTTCGCGGGCGATGCGGTCGATCTCGGCCTGGGCGTCTTCGCGGCTGAGTGCGCTATCCAGCGCGATCTCGAAGTACTTGCCCTGGCGCAGATCGTCGATGCCGCGGTAGCCCATCTTCTTGAGCGCGCCGTAAATGGTCTTGCCTTGCGGGTCCAGCACGCTCTTCTTCAGCGAGACGTAAACGTAGGCTTTCATGGGGAATCGTCATTATACTCGTAGATAAGCCATGAAGCGCCGCTGGATTCCGATCGCGTTCTGGACTGCCCTGCCCTGCCTCCTGGGGCTCGCGTACTGGTTTCCGCGCCTGAAAGCCGCATGGCCGGCTTTGTTATTGCTGGCCGTGGGAGCTATCGTGCTGAACTATCTCCTGCGGGTGCTGCTGGGGCGTCCTGTGCGCTCCTGCGGCAAGTCAAGCTGGCTGCGGCTGGTGGTGAACGACGAACGCAAGCGACCTCCGGTCTCTCGCTAACCACGAGCAGGCGCCAATCCCAACCCCATCTGCTCGAACGCGCAATTATCCTTGACAATCAAATAGCCGAGAGGGAACATCGTGCCGCGTCCAGCGAATTTCTGTAGCACGAACTCGCCACAGGAGGCGCGCACATGCAAAACGGGCTGCTGGGATCGACGGTCCTGGAGGTCGTCATTGGCCTCGTCTTTGTGTACCTGCTGTTGGCCATCTTCTGCACTACGGCCAATGAGTGGATCGCCGGCATCTTAAAGACGCGCTCCACCACACTAAAGAACGCGATCACCCAGCTATTGGACGGACAGGCAGGAGGTGCGAACGCCGACGTCAACTGGTTTCTGAAGCAATTCCAGGGGCATCCGCTGATCTCCGGCATCAACCAGCCGGGCAAGAAAGATCCTCACCCCTCTTACATTTCGGCGCGCACCTTCGCCACGGTGGTGATGGACATCGCCACTCCGCAGGCGCCGGGCGTCATCACCTTCGACGATCTGGAGACGGGCATCAACGACCTTCCCCCGGGCGACGTGAAGAAGACGCTATTGGCGCTGATTCAAACCGCCAATCATAACGTGGTGCAGGCGCAGAAGAATATCGAGGGCTGGTACAACGACACCATGGAGCGCGTCTCCGGCTGGTACAAGCGCAAGACGCAAGTGTGGACCGTATTGATAGCCACCGTGCTTACCATTTGCGCCAACGCCGACACGCTGCAAATTATAAAGACGCTGTGGACCGATCCCACGCTGCGGGCCGAGTTGGTGGAACAAGCCGGGCAGCGCACGGCGGCGCAGCCGGATTCCCACCCCACCCCGCCACGGGCGCCCGCGCCGGGGATCCCGGGACCGTCACCGGCCACAGCCGCGAACTATCGCCAGCCTTCGCAAAACGAGCTGTCGGCGCTGGGACACGTCTTGGGATGGAGCTGGCAATCTCTGCCCACCAGCGGCCCCCAGTGGATCGATCACATTTTCGGCTGGCTGCTGAGCATTATCGCCGTTTCCATGGGAGCGCCGTTCTGGTTTGACCTGCTGAACCGCTTCATGCAAATCCGCAGCAGCGGCAAGGCACCAAACGAAACAACATCTGCCGCTAAAGCTGCATAAGGTTAATGCCGCCAGAAACTCCGGCATATAAGTCCATTGCAGCCAACGCTTTACAAAGAGATTGCCAGGGTTCGCCGGACCCACGAGTGAGGCTCGTTTGGCCACGAGTTGTGGTGAAAATACAACATTGCAATTCTGTCTCCGTGCTGTAATCTGTGGGATGCGCCCGCATTTAGTCTCCCTGTTTATCTTTTGATCTACGAACGCACAATTCGCAAGCCTGCAGACTGCAGCGGCATCGGGCTTCACAGCGGAGCGCCGGTTCACCTGCGGATGCTTCCCGCCGCGGCAGGCACGGGCATTGTCTTCCGCCGCGTCGATCTCGACGGCTTTGAGGTCCCGGCGGTGAGCCGCAACGTCGCCAAGGTAAGCTACGCCACCAGCCTGATGAAGAAGGGGGTGCTCATCTCCACCACCGAGCACCTGCTGTCAGCTTTCATCGGCATGGGCGTCGACAACGCGGTCGTCGAGCTCGACAACCTCGAAGTACCCATCCTGGACGGCAGCGCGCTGCCCTTCATCGAGATGGTCACGGCTGCCGGCCTGCGCCAGCAGCGCCGCAAGCGCACTTACCTGAAAGTGCTTCGACCGTGCGAGGTACGCGAGGGCGACAAGTTCATCGGCGTCTATCCGGCGGAGCGCTACTCCGTAAGCTATGCCATCGATTTCGCCCATCCCCTGATCGGCAGCGAGCGTTTCCAAGTGGAGCTTTCCAACGGCAGCTACGTGCGAGACATCGCCGCGGCGCGCACCTTCGGCTTTCTTGAGCAGCAGCGCGCCCTGCTGAACATGGGCCTGATTCGCGGGGCCTCGCGCGAAAACTGCGTGGTGCTCACCCGTGAGGGCATCGACAATCCGCCGCTGCGCTTCTCCGACGAATTCGTGCGCCACAAGGTACTGGACCTGATCGGCGATCTGGCGCTGTTTGGAAAGCGCATTCTAGGCTACGTGAAAGCTGATCGTGCCGGCCATGCCCTGCACACTGCCATCGTCTCCCGCATCCTGCGCGACCCGAGTTACGCGGAAGAGATCACCCTCAGCGAAGCCGCGGTTGCCGAGTGGCCGGAAGAGCACCTAGCCGCCGTCGCCGACTGAGCCGAGCCACGCCCCAGCTATTGAAAGAAGGACAGCTTTGTGCCGTCACTTGCTGTGTCATCTGACTCAGGATTTATGGCAATCCGCAACCGCCTGTGGAGGGCCCTTGCAACAGCGGAGTCCGCTTGAGATCTGATGTAGTCTTGGGGCGCCCCCTTGGCCGTCCCCGGTCCCGCCGTTTTCTGGCGAAGAGGGAACCGCGAACAGCGAACGGCGAAAGTTCAGCTTATCGTGGCTGATTTTGGAAAAGCTGCCGCTCTTTGCCTTGGCGGCGGCCAGCGCAGCGATCACGATGCATGTTCAGCACGGCGCGCGGATGTATTTTTCGTGGCGCCTGCGACTGGGAAATGGAGTCTTTTCCTATGGACGCTATCTCAAGAAGGCGGTCTGGCCGACCCATCTCGCGCTTTTGTATCCGCACCCCCAATATTCGCTGACGCGAAGAGAGGTCGCCGCAACCGGACTGATTCTGCTGGCGATTACCGCCCTGGTCATTGCCGGCCGGCGGCACCGATATCTGCCGGTAGGGTGGTTCTGGTTTCTCGGCACGCTGGTGCCGATGCTGGGCCTGGTGCAGGTAGGCATACAGGCCATGGCTGACCGCTATGCCTACGTGTCGTTTCTCGGGCTGTTCATCATCATTTGCTGGGGAGCGGCGGAGTTGGCAGCAAGCGCCCATTTGCCGCCCGCCGCATTAGCCGGCGCGGGGCTGGCGGCGTTGTTGATGTTGGCAGTGATTGCCCGGCGGCAAGTCAATTATTGGCAAAGCGATGAGGCTCTGTGGGCCCATACCTTGCAGGTTACAACTCGTAATGGGATAGCAGAGAGCCAATTAGCCGACGCATTGGCAGTTGAGGGAAGGATCGAAGAAGCCATGCCTCACTTCTATAAAGCTTTCGCCCTTGCGCCTGACGATGTGGACGCCAATATGGGGATTGCCATCTACCTGCTGAGGGAGGGAGATTACAGCCAAGCCATTCCCTACTATAAGCGCGTGGTGGCAGACCACTCGGCGAAAACCTCGATCGTGATCAATGCCTGGGTAGGTATGGCCAAGGCGTATCGCGCACTGGGAGACAAGGTGCAGATGCGGGAGTGCATTCAGTCGGCCAGGCGAGTGGGCGAGGAGGCGAGGGAGAAATGAGGAAGGAGTCGAGCGCCGCCCGGCGTGGATCTTCCCGGAAATAGCCGCCTGGACCACTACGGCGCCAGCAGTTTCGCGACGCGTTCCTGGGCGGTGGCGAGATTCTGCGTGATGAGCGTGGCTTGTTGGCGCGCGGCCTGGGCTTCCGGTACACGTCCGCTTTGTTGCAACGCTTGCGCCAACAATAGCAGGGTTACGTCGGAAGGCTGCAACTGAACAGCGCGCGAGTAGGCGCGAACCGCGGTCGCCAGATCGCCCGACTTCTGCGATGCCACACCCAGGCCAACCCACTGGCTTACGCCCCCCGGACTGAGTTGCAGGGCGGCCTCATAACCGGCTTTGGCTTGGGGAAAGTCCCGCAAGGCGTAATAAGCATCGCCCATGTTCCCCAGGGCTGCGGCTTTTATTTTGGTGAGCATCGGGGGAAGATGGCCGTAGACGTTCTGCGCGGCGAAGTCCTGCGCCAGGCCGAGCACTTTCTTATAGTGCGCAATGGCGCCGGCCGGCTGTCCGTGCTGCTGGTCATAAGCTCCGAGGTACAAATGGGCGACGGCGGCATAGCCGGCCAGTTCGCGCCCGATAGCTGCGGAAGAGGGGGCGAAGTCCGTGACGCGCTGAAAGTGCTGCATGGCGGCTGCGGGCTGTCCGGCTTCCAGCAGCGCAACGCCGAGATTTTCTTCTACTTCATAACTGCCTGGCGAGATGGCCATCATGCGCGTCCACAGAGTTACGTTGTTACCCCAGTAGCTGAGTTGGCGACCGGTGATGACGCTCAACGCCAGTAGTACAACCACGCTGGGCGCGGCCAGCCACGCAGGCGAGAGATGCTTGCGCCCGGCAAGATCGGCAATCCCCCAGATGACCATGAGGAATAACCCGATGAAGCTGAGGTAGGCGTAGCGGTCAGCCATGGCCTGCTCGCCGACCTGCACGAGGCCGATCATGGGCACCAGCGTTCCCAGAAACCAGAACCAGCCAACGGCGAGATAACGCTGGCGGCGCTGATAGAGAACGAATGCCGTCACCGCAAGCAGGAGAAGCAGCGCCGCCGCGACTTGCCATGCGCGCAGTTCGCTATGCGGATAAAACACTGCCAGCCACGAGGGCCAGAAGGCTTTCCCCAGGTAGCGGACATAGGAGACCACGGCATTGGCCAGCCGCGTAGCGGGCGGGTAGTAGCGCATAGCTCCAGCCAGGTCTTGGGCGCGCATGGTCAGGACGGCGCTGCCTAGAGATAAGGCGAAGAGCGGCAGCTTCTCCAAAATCAGCCAGGAGAAACTCACCATTCGCCCTTCGCTGGAAGACCGCTTTTCGCTCTTCGCTAGTCGCTCTTCGCCAGAATGCGCGAGCGGCTCCCTCTGGCGAAGAGCGAACAGCGAAAAGGGAACAGCGACTCTCTCCAGCGGCCAGTAATCCCACAGCAGCAAAACGAAGGGAAAGGTGATGACTTGCGGCTTAGCCATAAGGCCGAGCGCGTAGAGCAGGGCGACCAGGCTGTAGCGGCGGAGGCGCGGCTGCGTTGCATACCAGCGATAGGCGCCCAGCGCCAGGAGAAAGAAGAACAGGCTCAGCAGGTTTTTTCGCTCGGCGATCCAGGCGACGCTTTCGACATTGATGGGATGCAGCGCGAAGAGCGCGGCGACCATGAAGCTGCGCCCGGGGAAGCCGGTTGCCCGCAACAGCACCCAGAAGAGCAGCAACGCATTGAGGACGTGCAGCAGCAGGTTCACGTCGTGATGGCCGGATGGGTTGAGGCCGAAGAGGTGAAAGTCCGCGGCGTGCGAGAGCCAGGTGACGGGATGCCAGTTGGCCAGGTCGTACGCGGTGAAGGCCCATGCGATGGTATCGCCAAAACCGCCCCGCAGATGAGAATTGCTGACGACGTACGGGTCGTCGTCCATGGTAAAGAAGGGATGGTGATGGACCGGCAGATAAACCGCGGTGGTGATCACCGCCAGCACGATCGCGAGGAGCCAGGGGCGGCCCTGGAACGCAGCCCGCAAGCCGGTGGGGCGCCCGGCAGGGTGGATTGTGCTGTGCTGTGGCGTTGGAATCTTCCGTTTTGAGGCTTTCGACGAAGCCGTGGCCATGCGCACTCCTAGAAGGGGTCTCCGACTTTTTATCACGAGGGGCGGGCGGGGGGAAGCTTCAGAAGTCGGAGTTGCCGCTTGGGCCCGTCGGCTGCACTCGGGGCGCTGCGGCTTGGAAATCGTACTCTAGGGCACGCAACTTCCGCTGCAGCATGGGGTTCCTATGGGGTGGACAAGTGTATGCCGGACAATCTACCTGATAGCGCCATCGTGAAAGCCATGCCTTCCGTGCCATCGCGGGATCGCATCCTGCTCGCGGCCAAACGTTTGTTTGCCAGTAACGGTTACGAGAACACCAGCACTGTGGCCATTGCCCGCGAAGCCGGTACCAGCGAATCGCAACTGATGAAACACTTCGGCAGCAAGCAAGGGCTGCTGGCGGCCATCTTTGAGGATGGCTGGGGCAATATCATGGAGCGCATCCAGGGGTTGCCACGCTCGGCTTCGGCCCCCGACCGGCTGATTAGCGCGCTGGAGACAATGATTCTCGAAGTGGAGAACGACCCCGACCTGAAGGAGTTGATAGCGCTGGAGTCGTGTCGCGTTCGCAAAGACAGTCGCCACGTGCTGATGAGCAGCGGCCGTCGGCAGTTCTATGAGGTCCTCTATGGCTTACTGGAGGAGATGCGCAACCAGGGCCACCTGCGGGCAGACGCCAATCTGGACGCGGTGCGCGCCGCCATGGTTGGAGTGGGCGAAGGGCTGCTGCGGGAGCAGGTGGTGGCTAAGCGTACTGAGCGCCGTGCCGACTATAGCTTCGCCGACATCCGCAGGCTGCTGGGAACCATGATTCCTGCATTGGGCAGCGAAGCCGCCCCAACGCTTAGGGCTGTCTAAATCTACGCCGTCAGTCTGAGAGGCTACTGAAAAAGTCAGCATCGCAGGCCCCTCTTCCTGGAAGATCATTCCAGTCCGTAAATACGCCACGGGTTGAGCCGCCCGGAAGCTTCCCACCCCATGCCACCTTGTGGTCGCTAACTGAATCGAACTAGCGTGCAGATTGCTCGCGCGAAAGGACGATGCCATGAAAGCTGCCTTCCTATTGGGCCGGCTCGTGTTTGGGGGCTTCTTCATCAGTGCCGGACTACATCACTTCCAGCAACGAAAAGAGATGGCGGGCTATGCCTCAACCAAGAACATACCATTGCCTGAAGTTGCCGCAGTCGCCACCGGCGCCCTGCTGATCGTGGGCGGCGCCAGCATCATGCTGGGCGTCAAGCCTAAGCTGGGGACGCTGGCGGTCATGGGATTTCTGGGCGGCGTTACCCCGGTGATGCATGACTTCTGGAGCACAACCGATCCCGCTCAGCGCCAGAATGAGACGATCCACTTCATGAAGAATACCGCGCTGCTGGGTGGAGCGCTGGCGCTGATGGGAGTGGAGGAGCCGTGGCCGCTGAGCGTGCCCATGTGGCGAACAGCGTCTTGGGAACGCGTCGCGCGACGGCTGATGCGTCAGGTGGCGGCATAAGGCATGGGTTAGGCCGCAGCCCTTCTTTGCGCCCGGTGCGCCGATGGGCGACAATCGCAACATGCCAAATAGCAGCGAGGCTGTGCGCGCCGGCGTAGTCGGCTGCGGCGCCTTCGGACGCAATCATGCGCGGGTTTATCGCGACCTCCAAGCCGATCCATCGCAAGCTGTGCAGCTCCTCGGGGTTGCCGACCTTGAGGGCGAGCGCGCGCAGGCTATCGCAAAAGAATTCGGCACGCAGGCCTTCGCTTCCATCGACGAGATGATCGCCGCGGGTGTGCAGGCGGTATCGGTGGCCGTGCCTACGGTTTCTCATCTTGCGGTGGCGCGGCGGTTGATGGAGAACGGCGTGGATGTGCTGGTGGAAAAGCCGCTGGCAACCACGGTCGCGGAAGCCGATGAGCTGATCGAAGTCGCCGAGCGGCATGGCCGCATTGCCCAGGCCGGCCATCTAGAGCGATTCAATCCCGCGGTGCGGGCCACCTTGCCCTTGCTGACCCAGCCCATGTTCTTCGAAGTCCATCGGCTCAGCGTGTTTACCCCGCGCTCGCTCGATGTGGATGTAATCCTGGATTTGATGATCCACGATCTGGACGTGGTGCTGTCGTTTGTGAAGTCGCCCGTGAAGGAGATTCGGGCCGTCGGCCTGCCGATTCTGTCAGCCAAGGTCGACATTGCGAATGTGCGCATGGAGTTCGAGTCAGGCTGCGTGGCCAACTTTACCGCCAGCCGGGTCAGCACCGAGCGCATCCGCAAGCTGCGCTTCTTCCAGCCACACGAGTACGTGTCGGTTGATTATTCGCGGCAGGATGTGCTGGTGCTGCGGGTGTACGGGGTCGCTCCTCAAGCTGAGGCTTTCGATCCGTTCAACCCGGCGGCTGTGGCCGCAAGCGCATTTCCCAGCATCACGCCCTTCAAACCGAAGGTGGAGCAGCAGGAGCCGCTACGGGCCGAGCTGAGCAGCTTCCTGCGGGCGGTCCGCCAACGCGCCACGCCCGAGGTGACGCTGCAGGACGGACGGCGGGCGCTGGCCGCAGCGAGACAGATCGTGGACGCCATCGCCGAGCACAGCCGGCGTGCCCGCCTGGGAGAATTGACTGGAGATTGAAAGCTGGCCTAGGCTGTGTTTATCCCACGGGCCCCCGACCGGCGCGGGGTCTCCGGCAGAGACTGCTGGAGCCTGTCCTAAGCGAGCGCAGCCAGTCGAAGGCATCTGCCTGGTGTCTTGGCGCTGGGCAGGACAGTAGCAGCCATGCTGGAAGAGCTGGTGACCATCTCTAAATTCGTGAGCTTGGGCGAGGCAAAGCTGGCGCAAGGCAAACTGGTGTGCGCGGGCATCTCCGCTTTTGTTTGCGATGAGAACATGCACGCCATGAGCTGGCACATGGGTTTAGCGTTGGGCGGCATTCGCCTGCAGGTTCCCGATAGCCAGGTGGTCCGCGCCCTGGAGGTGCTGGACGATTTCGATCCGGAAGAAGCAGAAGGATTGCATTCCGCCGGCGATAATGACGATGAGTTGGAAGAGGTTGCCTGCTGCCCGGAGTGTGAGTCACTGGAAATACGCGAAATAACCGGCGACGGCCCGCACCAGATTGCGCTGTGGTCATCGGCCCTACCCTTTCCCGAACCTCCTACTCCTACTACTCGCCGGTGGAAGTGCCTGATGTGCGGCTACCAGTGGCGGGAAACCGACGAATAAGCACCTTGCGGTCCATTCCATTGCACTGTTAGGCCGGTTAAATCTTGTTAAGCCTGCGCGCCCGCCGCGTCCCGGGTGCACCTTTCGGGTTCTTATTAGCGTCCAATGGAATAGATGTGGGAGGACCGAGAGTATGCGACGCTTATTGTTGTACAGCGTGCTATTGGTGTTTAGTGCAGGGATCATGCTGCCAGGTCCGCAAGCCTTGGCGGCAACTCCAGATAAAACGCCGAGCACGAGTTCGGTTGCGGTAACCAGCAACGGCCCGGTGATGGAGGATTACACCCCGCCAATTCCGGCCGGAGTCAGTCCGGCGGAGGTTCAAATTGCCAAGGCGGTGCGTCACCAGATAGTAACGCTACCTTTGACTTACTACGGCAAGTTTGACGATCTTGAGTACAGTGTGCAGGGCGGCACCGTGACCTTGAGCGGTTCGGTTACGCCGGTCCACGCGTGGACACGGCACGATGTTGTGAATGCGGCGAAGCGGATTGAAGGGGTCAGTAAGGTGGTCGACGACGTCAAGGTGCTGCCGACCAATCCTCTGGATGCGCAAGCCCGCAGGCAAGTTTTGCGTGCGTTCCTGAACTCGGGACAGTTGACCCAGTATTTCTGGCCGATTTCGCCCAGCATCCGCATTATTGTGAAGAACCTGAACCTTACCCTGAAGGGCTACGTGCAAAGCGAGTCCGACAAGAACCTGGCGACCATTACCGCCTTGAATGTTCGCAGCCTCTTCCAGGTACATAATGACCTGCAAGTAGTGCGCTAGGCCGGCGGGCACGAAGAGGCTCAAGCGGCGGGAAGGCCCTGCCGCTTTTTATTTGCCCCGAACAGATAGCGGCGACGCCAACAGACACCGGGCTTGTGACGGGTATCACGGATAGTCTAGGAAGTTCCTTCTATTTCATCGCGCGCCTGCAAGTTCCCGGGATAGCTGGATGAGCGTTTCCTCGGACAACCGGTCGAGTCTCCCCTCTTAAATTCACAACGGCTCGTGGCAGTGCGGTGACAGGCAATACAATACCTGCATCCCATAAGGCAAACTCAAATTGCCACCGAGGAGAAGGCTTGATCAAACTGGGACGCATGGGCCGCCGGCGCCAACGTGGGTTGCTGGTCTTCTTTTTCGCCCTGGCCGCAGTGCCTATCGGCGCGTGGACCGCGGCAGCTCAGTCAGCCTCGCCCGAGAAGAGCGAGATTCTGGCTCATCTGAGCGCGGCGATTAGCTGGTACCGGCGCATCTGCAGCCTGGACATCACCGCCGGACAGCCCAGCGATGTGCTTTACCTGGAGGACGCCCGCAGCTCCGCAGCCGACGCGCTCAAGCTGGCCTTTGAGGCATCGCTGGCGCAAGCCGCGCTGCTGGCCCCGAATAAGGCGTCCGGCGCCGGAACTGCCGCGAGCCCGGCAGCCTCAGACCAGCAATCGCCTATGGCCCGAGCCATCGCCAATGCCAACAGTCGCATCACGCAAACTCAGACACAGCTCGCTGACCTGAGCAAACAAATCGGCAGGACCCTCGGGAAGAAGCGGGAGGCGATGCTTTCCCAGCGAGAAGCGCTGCAGGGAGAGTTGGACCTGGAAAAGACGATCCTGGATTCGCTGCAGAAGATCACCAGCGTCACCACGGAAAACAACGGCACCGGTCTGGCGGAGCAGATCAATCAATTGAAGCAGTCCGAACCGGAGGTGTTCGCCCCCGCCGGCAAGGAGACCAGGAAGACACCCGCCCCCACAGCTCAAAATTCCAAATCCAGCGTGGCAGGGAAATCCGGGCTCTTCGGTCAAACCGCTACTTTGTTCGGGCTAGTGCGCGACATTCATGATATCGACAATCTGACGTCGCAGACCGTGCGCCTCCGCGACACGGCAGACAATCTGGACAAGCCTTTGCGTGATTCGTTGAAGAGCCTGATCCGGGAAGGGCGGGATCTCGTCAATCAGCCGGCGGCCTCCAGCCCCGCACAAGTAGCTGCCATGCGCGCGAAGTTCCAAGACCTGAAGACGCAGTTCCAGCAGCTTGCCGCCGCCGCTGTGCCTCTGCGGGAGGAGATCATTCTGCTGGACCAGTGCCGCGGCGACCTGCAGCAGTGGCGCGGTTCCATCGATAACGAGTACGACCAGGTGCTGCGCTCGCTGCTGACGCGGGTCGTCATCATTCTGATGGCGCTGGGCTTCGTCTGGCTTCTGTCGGAGATGTGGCGGCGTGCCGCCTACCGTTACATTCAAGACGTGCGACGGCGGCGGCAGCTGATGCTGATCCGTCGCTTCGTGACTGGATTTCTGATGCTGGTGGTCATTTCCCTTGGCTTCATCAGCGAGTTCGGTTCGCTGGCGACATTCGCCGGCTTCCTCACTGCCGGCATCGCTGTGGCGCTGCAGGCGGTGATTCTTTCGACTGCAGCTTACTTCTTTCTCATTGGCCGATATGGAGTGCGGGTGGGCGATCGCATCACCGTGCAAGGCCTCGCTGGGCAAGCCATTACCGGGGAGGTCATCGAAATCGGGCTGATACGGCTGTATCTGCTGGAATTGGCGGGCACGGGAATTGATCTGCACCCCACAGGCCGCGTGGTGGTGTTCTCCAATTCGGTGATGTTCCAGGCTACGCCGTTCTTCAAGCCGCTTCCTGGCACCACCTACGCCTGGCACGAAGTTGCGCTGACGCTGGCGCCGGAGGCCAACCACGCCGCCGTCGAACAGAAGCTGTTGGCCGTGGCCAACGCAGTGTACGCGCGCTACCGGGCCAGCATCGAACATCAACACGCCGTGGTGGAGCGGGTTCTGGGCACCTCGATTGCTGTGCCCGAGCCCAATGCAAAGTTGTCCTTTGCCGAGAGCGGGCTCGAGTTCGTCTTACGCTACCCGGTAGAGATTCAACAGTCCGCCGAAATCGATGGCGAGATCACCCGCAAGCTGATGGAGGTGATCGGCAGCGATCCGGAACTGAAGGCCGCCGTCTCCGGCTCGCCCAAGCTAAGGGCGGCGATTAAGGCGTAGGCTGCGGAGTGCTAAAATCGAGAGTTTCGTATCTCACTCATTAAGGACTGCCATCATGCCTGAAGCTGCCGCACACGCTGTCGCCTCCGCGCCTGCTCCCTTAGTTGCCCTAACCGAAGATGAAGCGCTGTTTCGCGATACGGTCCGCCAATTCGCCGACGAAAGCATCCGTCCGCACGTCAAGGAAATGGACGAGAAGGCCGTCTTCGAGCACTCGCTCATCGACCAATTCTTCCAGCTCGGCCTGATGGGCATCGAGGTGCCCGAGGAATACGGCGGCGGCGCGGGCACGTTCTTCGAGGCCATTCTCGCCGTCGAAGAGCTGTCGCGCGTCGATCCTTCCGCCGGCGTTGTGGTCGATGTGCAGAACACGCTGGTCAATAACGCTCTGCTGCGCTGGTCGACACCCGAGCAGAAGAAACGCTACCTGCCGCGCATGTGCAAGGACACCGTCGGCGCCTACGCGTTGAGCGAAGCCGCCTCGGGCTCCGACGCCTTCGCGCTGCAAACGCGCGCCGAGCTGAAGGGTAACGAGTACGTGCTGAACGGCCAGAAGCTGTGGATCACCAATGGCAAAGAGAGCGACATTTTCATTCTGTTCGCCACGGTCGATCCATCTGCCGGTTATAAGGGCATCACCGCGTTCATCATTGAGAAGGATTTTCCCGGCTTCACCGTCGGCAAGAAGGAGGACAAGCTGGGCATCCGCGCCTCCAGCACCTGCGAACTGATACTGGAGGACTGCCGCGTGCCCAAGGAGAACGTCCTGGGTGAGGTCGGCAAGGGCTACAAGGTCGCCATCGAGACGCTGAACGAAGGCCGCATCGGCATCGGGGCGCAGATGCTGGGCCTGGCTCGCGGGGCATGGGAATTCGCCGTCAAGTACGCCCAGGAGCGCAAGCAGTTTGGCCGCGCGATCGCTGACTTCCAGGGCATTCAGTTCCAGATCGCGCAGATGGCCACCGACATCGAAGCGGCGCGAATGTTGCTCTACAACTGCGCCCGCATGAAAGACGCCGGCATGAACTTCGTAAAGGAAGCGGCGATGGCCAAGCTCTTTTGCTCGCAGGTGGGAGAGCGCGTGGCCTCGCTTTGCGTCGAAATCTACGGCGGCTACGGCTTCACCAAGGACTATCCGGTAGAGAAATTCTTCCGCGATTCCAAGATCGGCAAGATCTACGAAGGCACCAGCAACATGCAGTTGCAGACAATCGCCAAGCTAGTGATGAAGTAGTGGTCGGTGGCCAGTGGTCAGTGGCCAGAAAACCAGAAGCGGGTGCCCCACTCATTCCCGGGGTTGGAATGAGTGGGTTGATTACTTTCGACATGCGACGTTGTCCCACACATTTGAAAGTCGCGAATGTGTGGGGCACCCGGCGTTTCGTTCGGAGGTGTGCCGTGGAAATGATCCACTGCCCGAATTGCAATAAGTTGACCGGCTTCAAGCGCGCGCTGGGTTTCGGCACACTGTTCATGATGGTGCTCACTTTTGGACTGTGGCTGCTGGTTATTCCCTTCTATCCCGCGCGGTGCATCACTTGTGGTTTGACGCGGGGCTCGGCATTTTGGGAAAACCTAAGGGCCGATCCGCGAAGGGCTATAACGGCATCGAGTGTAGTCGCTGCGATAGCACTTGCAGTGATCGGGTACCTGTGGTTTTTCAACTCGCCATCCGAACACAGCCGCAACGGGGCGACTCCCCCTCCCTCCGACGCGGTTGCGACGCAGGCGGCCGGCGCAAGCGCAGAGCAGGGGGCGGACAGCTACGCCCGGAGTAGCACCAATCCAAGCTACAAAAGATACAAGAACGCTCGTTTTGGTTTCGCAATCGACTTTCCACAATCCTTCTCGGTGAGTTTACAACCGGATAATGGTGACGGGGTGGAACTGATTTCGCCAGATCGCAGGGCACTTCTACGCATTGAAGGTGGCAATAACTCTGGCCTGTCTCTGAAGGATTACTACGCTGCATCCGTCAAGGACATCGTTTGCCCGATGGGATATCGAAAGCTAGGTACGAGTTGGTTCGTTGTGAGTTGGACATGTCCAGGCAAACTGGGCTACACGAAAATGTTCGTTGGCAGCGGGTCTCACAGCTCCTTCACCTTCACATACCCCCTAGATGAGCGAGCGGAATACGACAATGTTGTTACCAGAATGGAAAAGTCGTTTACGCCGGGAGATTTGCAAAGCGCCGAATAACGCCCCTCATGAGGCTACCATTGCCCTATTGTCCCTACACCGACCGCGATTGGCCTGATGCGGAAACGAGCCCGGAACACATCATTCCTCTCTCCTTGGGAGGCGTGAACGGATTTGAGATCGCTGTCCACGCAACGACCAATTCTGATATTGGCTCGAGCATTGACGCAGATATGGCCGAGGATTTCCTTGTGAAGACAAAACGCAATCGCTTTGACGTTCGTGGGCACCACGGAAAGGAGCCTGTCTTTGTGGTCAAAGAGGCGACGAATGCTGACGGTCTTCCGTTGCAAGTTGCTCTGAACCAACGCTCGGGACTGCGGGTGTGGTCTCCACGTCATAGGCAATACATTACTGACAAACGCGCTAGCAACCTTGAGCTGAAAATCCCGGTGAAGATCGACACGGCACTGAAGTTCGTCGCCAAGGTAGCTTTGTCAGCCGGGTATTTTGTTTACGGTGAACTGTTCAGGAAGAGCGTGAAGCACAGCGACCTCAGGGCAGTGATGAACTTCCAAAGCTCAAATCCCGGTGGACACGAGGGGGGCGAAGCCCGTGTTGACGACCGATTCAGTGAGAGCACCAGTGAGGATGTTCAGATCTTTCGCACGCTCTGCGGGACTTCTGAGCCATATTCAATCGTCGGCTTTGCACACTCAAACGACCGTTTCGGAGTCTTTGTAGGTATTCTTGGGGAGTACATTGGAACGATTCATGTCCCAGCCGCAATGGAAGGATTCCCTAAGCACGGTGAGCACCAGATGGGGCATGTGATTCAGCTTCAAAGGCCAGGGTTTACCCGCAGCTCCATGAAGCAGGCACTCGAGTCTTTTCCGAAAAGTATCGAGATGTCAAAGTCCAAAAACGATGCTGGGTCTGCTTTGGGGGGTTATATTGGGACAAGGTACAGGAGATATTGACGTCTAGCCATATGCAGCGATATGGTTAGCCATATGAAGACGACCATCCAGATTCCAGACAGCCTCTTCGAAGAGGCGCGCCGGTTGGCCGAGCGTGAGCACACCACCCTGAAGGCCTTGGTGGAACAAGGGCTGCGCCGCACGCTGACAGAGCGCAAGCGCAAAGGGGCCTTTCGCCTTCGCAAAGCCACGTTCAAAGGTAAGGGGCTGCAAGCTGCCGTGACCGGCCACTCCTGGGAGCAGATTCGAGAGCTGAGCTACGAGGGCCGGGGCGCGTGATCGCCGTCGACACCAACATTCTGGTGTACGCCCACCGGGAGGACTCTGCCTGGCACAAGGCCGCCTATGCTTGCATTTTGGGCCTAGCTCAGGGGCGCGATGCATGGGCCATACCTTGGCCCTGCGCGCACGAATTTCTTGCCATCGTGACCCACCCTCGCATCTATTCTCCACCCACACCTTTGGAGAAAGCTCTCGACCAGGTGCAAGCCTGGCTGGAATCGCCTAGCCTGGTGCTGCTGTCGGAAGCGGAAGATCACTGGCAGCACCTCCAGGCGCTACTGCAATCGGCTCGCGCCACCGGGCTCAAGATCGACGACGCCAGGGTGGCCGCACTATGCATCGCTAACGGGATCACAGAGCTGTGGACCGCCGACCGGGACTTCTCCCGCTTCCCGGCTCTGAACGTGCGTAATCCACTCGTGAGCCTGTGAACGCTCTATCGCTGCTACCGCACTACGCCTTCCAGGGGCGAACTGGCCGTGGCGTAGAGCTTCTTCGTCATGCGGCCGGCAAGATAAGCCTGGCGGCCGGCGAGAATCGCGTTCTTCATTGCCTCCGCCATTAACACCGGATCCTGCGCGGCGGCAATGCCGGTATTCATCAGCACGCCATCGACACCCATCTCCATCGCGATGGTCGCGTCCGACGCGGTGCCCACGCCGGCGTCGACGATCAGGGGTACGCCCGTAATCATCTCGCGCAGAATGTTGATCGAAGCCCGGTTTTGAATGCCCATGCCGCTGCCGATGGGAGCGCCAAGCGGCATTACGGCGGCCGCGCCGGCATCGATCAGGCGCTTGGCGGCTACCACATCATCAGACGTATACGGGAGAACCGTGAAGCCTTCTTTTACCAACACGCGAGTGGCTTCAATGGTCGCCTGCACGTCGGGAAATAGCGTTGCCTGATCGCCGATCACCTCGACCTTCACCCAATCCGACAGGCCGACCTCGCGGCCCAGGCGCGCGGCGCGAATCGCTTCGTCAGCGGTGTAGCAGCCGGCGGTGTTGGGCAGCAGAAAATACTGGCGCGGATCGATGAAGTCGAGCAGCGACTCTTTGGTGCGGTCGAGCTCCACGCGGCGCACGGCAACGGTGACCATCTCCGCGCCGCTGGCGGCGATGGCGCGCGCCGTCTCCTGCCCTGACTTGTACTTGCCCGTGCCCACGATCAGCCGCGAGCGGAAGTGCCTGCCTGCAATGATGAATGAGTCCATGCCATCATTGTAAATCGCACTTTGGCAGAGCGATGTGACAAGGACACGCAAGCCTCGTGGAGAAGCCAGCCGCAGATTCACCTGGATGGTTGATATCGACCGTAAAACCAACACGGCGATTGCTCAGCTTTTGGTCGAAGGATGACTTGCGGCCCGGAATTACCAATGCTCAGATTTTCCGACTCCTCGCAACTGCCTCTCTGGCTTCCTTGTCGGCGGTGCGGCGGCGCTCGGTTTCACGCTTGTCCCAGGTCTGTTTGCCACGGGCGACGGCCATCTCCACCTTCACCCGGCCATTCCTGAAGTACAGGCGGGTGGGGATGAGCGTCAGCCCTTTCTGCTGGGTTTTGCCAATCAACTTGTGCAGCTCATTTTTGTGGACGAGCAGCTTGCGGGTGCGCAGCGGCTCATGGTTGAAGATGTTGCCGTGCTCGTAAGGGCCGATGTGGGCGTTGATGAGCCAGAGCTCGCCGTCCTTGACCAGGCCGTAGGCGTCCTTCAGGTTGGCGCGGCCATTGCGAACTGACTTCACTTCCGTGCCGCGCAAGGCGACGCCGGCTTCAAACTTTTCCAGGAGGAAGTAGTTGTGCGACGCGGCGCGGTTCTGCGAGGCGTCGCGCTCGCCGCTGGCGACGGGATCGCGGCGCGCGTTCTTTGGCTTCTCTGCCCGAGTTGCGATCTGTGGTTGACGAGGCATGGGACGCGTTAGGTCAGTGTAGACGGTTTGCGAGCGGGGGGAAACTAGGGCAGGCGTTTCGCCCCTGATGGGGCTCGCGATGCTATTTTGTACGATTTCGACCTGCGAGCTGAGCGGCGCCAATCTTCAAGATGTGTTATCCCGACCGGGCGAGCGGAGGGGCCTGCTGTTCGTTGCCCAGTACGTAAGTATGGCAAAGCGAAAAGCAGGTCCCTCGACTACGTTCGATCGCTGTGCGATCTCACTGCGCTTGGGATGACAAACTTATAGAGTCTGCCTTATAGAGTCTGCGTCGCGCCATGCCCGCCTGAAGGCGTGCTCCCCCTCTTCGCAGCGCTGAAGCGTCGCACTACCGAACCCCAGGCTCGCGCCTTATTGCACGGTCAGGACGACGGTTTGGCTGCTCACCTGCTGACCCGTAGTGGTGTTGGTGATGGTGGCCGTGATATTGGTGGTGCCCGTGGCCGTGGCGGTCACCAGGCCAGCGCTGGATGACCCGCTGCCGATGCTCGCCACTTGCTGGTTCGACGAATTCCAGGTTACCGAGCTGGTAACGTCGTTTGAGGCACTCCCATTGGCGTAGGCATAGAACTGCAGCGTTCCCGGCACTCCGGAGATCGTCGCTATGGTTATGGGCTGGGTGCTTCCCTTGGTGGTGGTGATGACCAGGCTGGTAACGTTGCTTATTGTCACAGTGACAGTCGCGGTCCCGGTCACACCCTGGGAACTGGCGGTAATGGTCGCCGATCCTTGGGTAACCCCCGTCACCGAACCGCCGGGCGAAGTGACGCTAGCGATGTTGCTAGCCGAGCTTGTCCAGCCTACGGAATTTCCGCTGATCTGATTCTGGCTGCCGTCGGAGTATGTGGCATAGGCAACCAGCGGGACGCTCTGACCGACCGAAACAGTGGCCGCAGAGGGCTGGATATAGATCGAAGTAATCGTAGGCGTAATGAAGAAGCCACTGCAGGACGTAAGGAATGGGCACAGGAACAAGCTCACGGCGATGGTCAGCACCAGCCGCCGGCGAAATCGCATCGGGCGAGGCTCACCCACACCAGGGGAGAATTCACCCCGACCATCAACCCAAGAACGCCCTATTCCCGCAGAGCCCATTTCAACTCCCGATGTTTCTACCAGCATCTTCCACTGTCAAATTGGTATTCTAGCAAACGAAGGGAAAAGTATCTGTAGATTACGGTGGAGATGTCACCTTAGTTTTTTTGACTTCGGCAAATTTGGCTCAGACGAGTGCCTATTGAGGATCGCGAATTATTACGAGTAGTTCATGGGCCTGCGGCATACCCATGAGGATGAAAATCCGGGGTGCCCCATTCTGGCCCTCTTTTGGCCAGGGTGGGGCAAAGGTGCTGCGGTTCACTGCCCCGCCCCAGCCAAAAGATGGCTGGAACGGGGCACCCCACGGTGATTTTCGATGGGGCGCCCCGACCGTCGACTCGTAATGACAATTTCGTGGTTTGTCACTGTACTCTGCGAGCCTCAGTAAGAGCGAACCGCAGGTTGATGTTGCGATTCGTTGATCGTGTGCTTCGTTGAGGTTGTGCTGCGTTGATCTTGCGCTTTGCGGTCCGTCTAAGGCAGCAATAGCTGTGACCGGCCCATGTCTGTCACAGAGTCTGGTCCGAAGGAGTTTATGAAGCAGGTTGGAATCGTAGTTATATTGAGCGCCGCGCTCTCGCTTCCGGCGGCGGCCGCGCCCCTGAGCAACAACGCGCGCACGGTGATCCCGCAGGCGGTGCAGCAGATCATCTCGGTGGACTATCGCGAGCTGCGCGACTCGCCGGTGGCGCGCGCCCTGAAGGACCAAGTGATCCCGGACAACGTCAAGCAGTTCGAGTCGGCGCTGCGCAGCGTCGGCATCGATCCCGATCGCGACGCCGAGCAGATCACTTTTGTCAGCTATCGCGGGCCGAAGAACGTAGTCCACGGCATCGGCATCGCGCAAGGGCCGTTCCAGCAGAAGGAATTCCTGGCCAAGGCAAAGGCCAGGAAGATCAAGCCGCAGAAATATCTGTTGTCGGACATCTATCCCATGGGATCGGGCTTCGAGATGGTGTTTCTGGATCCCATCACCATCCTGTTTGGTGAGGTCGCGGCCATCCAGGGCGCGCTTGACGTGCGCGATAACGGCGCCGCATCGTTGGCTTCGAACAATACCCTTGACGATCTAATCACCGATATCGACAGCGCGCCAGTCTGGAGCGTGCTCGACCAGAAGGGCACGCAGAACATGATGCGCTCGGCGCTGGGCCAAGCCGGTGCGCTTACCAACTTCAATGCGGTGAAGAAGCGTCTGCTGGCTTCCGATTACACCATGGACTTCAGCGACGGCGTAACCTTCGACGTGGCGGTGAAGACCTCCGACAACGTGACCGCGGCGAGCCTTTCGGGGCTGATGAACGTCGGCATCCTCTTCCGCGAGATGAGCGGCACGTCCAGCGAGAAGCTGGCGCTGAAGAACACCACCGTCAACAGCTCCGGCGATCTGGTGCAGATGCACTTCGCGACCGACGACCAGCGCTTCCAGGCGCTGATGAAGTCTGACCTGTTCGCAGCCGTGTCGCGGTAAGCATCGCGAGGATCGAGGCAAGCGGCGAAAGGTGAGATTTTGGGAAATCGGTCCCTCAGGGGCTAAAGCGGTTTCAGAGAAAGTGTAGACCGAGTTCCCTCCGGGGCTAAAGCCCGACATCGCGGCTGCTGCTTACGGCACGGCTGAAGCCGTGCCCCTTCAAAACCGGGCTTTCACCACGAGGGATAGAGGCAAGCGGCGCCCGTGCCCCGAGCGCCTTATGGGACGGTCAGGACGACGGTTTGGCTGTTCACCACCCGACCCGCACTGTTGGTGGTGCTAGCAGTGATATTGGTGGTGCCTGCTGCCACAGCCGTCGCCAGGCCGTTGCCACTGGAGAGCCCGCTGCTGATGGTCGCCACCTTTGGGTTCGACGAAGTCCAGGTCACGGTTTGGGTAAGGTCGTTGGAGGCATCCCCATTTCCGTAGGCGTAGAACTGGAGCGCCGCCGGCGCTTCCGAGACGGTTGCCGTGCTTTGGGACACGGTGCTTCCTGCGGTCGTGTTGATGACCGCCCGGCTTACGTCACTCGCGGTCACGGTGACATTAATCGATGCGGTAAGGGTCTCGGTGGTATCGCCATAGCAATTCTTCGAGAGAAGCGGGGTTCCGTTGGTAATCGAAACCGAAACCTGGCAGCCTACGCCTTGGATGACTGCGGTGGTCGTGGCGGTGATGGTCGCAGTGCCAGCCGAAGCGCCCGTCACCAGACCGCCGGGCGAAGAGACGGTCGCTACTGTGGGGTCCGAGCTTGACCAGGTTGTGGAATCTTCACCGACCTGTTGCGTGCTGCCGTCAGAGTAAATGCCCTCCACGGCTAGCTGGGCCGTTTTGCTGGTTGCGATCGCGGCCGTAGCCGGGCTGATGTAGGTTGAGCTGAGAGAAGGATGCAGGAAAAAGCCGCCGCCGCAGGCTGCCAGAAATACGGACAGGAACAAGCCCACAGCTGCGGTCAGCACCAGTCGCATGGGGACTTCCTTTCGCCTGCCAACGGAAGAACTCCCGGTTTCCGCCGAATCCATTTCTACTCCCGATGGGGAACCTGCCTGCCAAAACCTGCGTGGCCGTCGAAGGCTGAAGTCCCCAGCTTGCCTATCAGCCCGTGGTGAAGGTCAAGATTTTGTGAAACCGCTCCCTCAGGGGCTAAAGCCCCGTTGACATTGCGAGCTTTACGGCACGGCTGATGCCGTGCCCCTTCGAAACCGGACTGCCACCACGGCTTGCGATCCTTCAAAACTTACTTTCGCATTGTACTCCGCTCAGGTTCCGTACCTTGGGCAGGCGGGTTGTTCCGGGTATGGCGGCCGCGGATTTCACTCAGAATGGAATGTTATAATCCCGCCGTTAGCCCTTAATTGTATTTTGCGCGAGCGAGCGGTCGCGCGCGTGCGGACGTCGCCATGCTCACGTTCAGGGTGTGCCCAAGTCTTACTTCCGGGACCTGGCATCTCTGCCCGTGGGTAGGCGTAAGGTCCGGTCTAAACTCCCGGGTTTTCAAGGAACGTAATGAAACGCTTTACCGCTGTCCTGGCGCTGCTGTTCCTGCTGGCGGCGCTGGCGTTCGCCTCGGCAAGCAAGGAAGCCAAGAAGCTTTATCAGAAGGGCAAAATGGCAGAGGCTCGCCAGGATTATATTTCGGCCTACAATTTTTATCATCAGGCGTACCAGATTGATCCGACCGACCTGACGTATCGCTCTTCCTACGAATACGTGCGGTTTCTGGCGGCGGCGTCCTATGTGCATCAGGGGCAGCTTCTCGTCACGGCAGGCAAGCTGCAAGAGGCGCTCACCGACTTTGAACAGGCGCTGGCCGTCGACCCCTCGAGTTTTATCGCGCAGCAGGAAATCAACAAGATTCGCGAGATGCTGAAGCAGAAGGCGAATCCCACGCCGCCCGCGCCCACCACAGAAGGCACGATCGAGAAGCTGATGCAGCATGCCACGGGGCCCGTGGATCTGGCGCCGATCTCGCAAACGCCCATCACGTTGAATCTCACGCAGGATGCAAAGACGGTTTACGAGAGTATTGGCAAGCTGGCGGGCATCAATGTGCTGTTCGATCCTGACTACACCTCGCGCCGCATCAAGGTGGACCTGAACGGCGTGACCCTGCAGCAGGCTCTGGAGATCGTGGCCCTGGAGTCGAAGACCTTCTGGCGGCCGGTCACGCCCAACACGATCTTCGTGGCTGCCGATACTCCGGCCAAGCGCAAGGAGTTGGAGCAGAGCGTCATCCGCACGTTTTATCTGAACAATCTTTCCCAGCCGAACGAGTTGCAGGACATGGTCAACATCCTGCGCACGCTGCTGGACACGCAGCGGCTGCAGCAGTTCCCCTCGCAACAGGCAATTGTGGTGCGGGGCACGCCCGACCAGATTGCCATGGCGGGAAAGCTGATTCAGGACCTCGATAAGTCGCGGCCGGAAGTGGTGGTGGAAGTGGCCATCATGCAGGTGAACCGCGACAAGCTACGCGATCTGGGCATCAGTCCACCGACCAACGTTGGGGTCGCTCTGCAGCAGTCCGTCCCGACCACCTCAACCACGAGCGTGACCGGCGCCGCGGGAGGTACCGGGACGGCTACAACTTCCAGCGGCAGCACCGCTGGACAGATCACCCTGAACACCCTGGGCACTCTCAACGCCACCAACTTTTCTGTCACCATCCCGCAGGCGACCGCCAACTTCCTGATGACGGACAGCAGCAGCAAGCTGATCCAGCAGCCGGAGATTCGCGCCTCCGACGGGCAGAAGTCCTCGCTGAAGATTGGCGAGCGCGTCCCGGTGGCAACCGGCTCGTTCCAGCCGGGCATCGGCGGAGTCGGCATTAACCCGCTGGTCAATACGCAGTTCAATTACATCGATGTAGGCGTCAATATCGATATCACGCCCCACGTTCATGGCGAGGATGAAATCAGCTTGAAGCTGGCCATGGACATTTCCGCGATTGACAGCTACCAAAACCTCGGCGGCATCGAGCAGCCGGTCATCGGCCAGCGGAAGATGGAAAGCGATATCCGGATGAAGGAAGGGGAAGTCAATATCCTCGGCGGCATTCTGGAAAACACCACCACGTTTAACTTGAACGGCATTCCAGGACTGGCTTCGATTCCGCTGTTCAAGTACCTGTTTTCGGAAAACAAGAAAGAGGTGATTACCAACGAGATTGTCTTTATTCTGATCCCGCACATCATCCGTGCTCCCGAGGTCACCGCCAGCAATATCAAGGCGATTGATGTGGGTACGGCTAACGTGATCCAGTTGCGGAATGACAATTTCGAGCCGAACAACGGGCCGCAATCTAGGTTAGAGAACCCTCCGGGCACGGTCCGGCCGGGAGCGCAGGGCAATGCCGCGCCAACCGGCACCGTGCAGCCGACAGCGGCGTCGGCGCCTATCGGCAACCCTATTATCAGCTTCGATCCGCCGACCCTGGACGAGCCCGTGGGTTCTACCTTTACCGTGAACGTGAACCTGGCGGGCGGGCAGAATGTCTATTCGGTTCCGGTGCAGATCACGTACAACCCGCGCGTAATGCAGGTGCTCAATGTGTCGAATGGCACATTGCTGGCAAAGGATGGGCAGACGGTCGCGCTGGTCAACCGCGATGACAGCATGGCCGGAATCCTACAGGTGACGGCTTCGCGGCCGCCTGGCGTCAGCGGCATCTCCGGCGATGGCTCGGTCTTCACCTTGACACTGCAGGCACGGGCGCCGGGACAATCCACGTTGAGCATCAATCGCGCGTTTGTGAAAAACGCAAATATGCAAAGCACTCCCGCTAGCGGTTCGCAGGCGATTGTGACCGTTCACTAGCACAAGCGTCTAATCTTGGATGCCTCCGTGTAAAGGAAAGGCGAGAGAGCCGGGACGTTAGCCCGGCAAATTGAGACGAGAGGGATGGGGCGTTCAGGCCCGGTTCTAAGGCCGGGGTCTGAAGCTCGGATTTGAGTTGCGACCGGTCTGCAGCGGGCTTATCCGGTGCTTCCACCGTCCGCCGGCCGCCAATCGACCGGAGGACTAGAATCAGCGTAGTGTCTCGTAGCACATTCAGCGACGCGCTTACGGTTCAAGGCGATGGTTTGCCCAGAATCGGGGCATCAGCCCCGGCCTCCCCGCGGGTTGGCGGTCGCGGCTTCAGCCTGATCGAGTTGATCGTCGCCATGACGATCCTGATGATCCTGACCGCGGTAGCCGCGCCGGTCGTGCGGATTCAGATTCAGCGGGGCAAGGAACGCGAGCTGCGGCGCGACCTATGGATGATGCGCGACGCTATCGACCGTTACAAGGACGCGGCTGATCGCGGGGCCTTCCAGACGAAGATTGACAGCCAGGGATACCCGCCGGATCTGGAAACACTAGTAAAGGGCGTCGACGCCAATGGCAAGAAGATGCGCTTCCTGCGGCGCATCCCAGTGGATCCCATGACCGGCGACACCGACTGGGGACTGCGCTCGATACAGGACGATCCGGACTCGGATTCCTGGGGCGGCGGCAATGTCTTCGACGTTTACACTAAGTCGCAGGGCACGGCGCTAGACGGAACGAAGTATAAAGATTGGTAGTCAGGTGATGAGACGACGGCTCAGGGAACGGGGCTTTACGCTAATTGAGTTGATGGTGGTGATCAGCATCATCGTCATCCTGCTGTCGCTCGCCATTCCCAACTATTCGAAGTCGATTCTGCACGCCAAAGAAACCGCGCTGCGGGACGATCTCTACACCATGCGTTCGGTTATCGACCAATACACCCTCGACAAGCAAAAGGCCCCGCAGTCGCTGCAGGACCTGGTGGATGCCGGGTACCTGAAACAATTGCCCAAAGACCCCTTCACCAACGCGCGCGATACCTGGGTACCGGTCACCGACGAGAGCATCATGTCGCCCGACCAGACCCAGCCCGGGATCATCGACGTGCACAGCGGCAGCGACCAGAACTCCAGCGAAGGCACGGCGTACAGCACGTGGTAGCAATACGTTGGCACGCCACCCTAGGCGTGAGGCCGACGCCCCGGTAAAGCAAGCCAGTCACGAAGAGGCGAATCCGCCAGTTCCTGTGTTTCTGGTCCCCTCCATCGTGGTTCCACAGGAGCTCAACGTGGTGATTTTTCCCCAGGCGGCAGGTTTCGAGGCCAAGATTACGAAAATCGAGCCATTCCGCATCGATCCCAGGCTGCTGGGACTCAGATAGACGGCGAGTTGAGTTAAGCTCGGATACGTGCGGAATCGAGGGGTCGCTTGCTTCTGGACAGGTCCTCACTTTGGCCGCGACATCGCTATCTTTGAATTTCCGCGCCTGTTAGCGTATATTGGGATAGGTACGGTTGTGTTTTAAGGTTCCTGTCAGCGGCTCCCGGCAGGCAGTGAGTCCGGGCAGATTCGGCGAAGCACATCGGTGGGCGATCGCCCACTTTTTATTTCCACCCAGTAAAGCACCCGCCAGGTGAAAGAACGGCGGGGCGCCAGCATCCCGCTGGGGCATGGCGAGTCCAGGTGGTAGCGATAGCCTGAGAGGCGCTCTGTACCTAAACGCTGGGAGGCCGGTAGGGGCGCAATGGCAGGGATGGACAAAATTCGCGAGATCGCCGAGCGGGTAGCGCAGTCGAGCGGGTTGGAATTGGTTGACTTGGATCTGCAGGGCGGCGGCAAGGCCCGGGCATTACGGATCTATATTGACAAGCCAGGCGGCGTGACACATGAGGATTGCGCCGACTTCAGCCGCGAGGTGGGGACCATCTTCGACGCGGAAGACGCGGTGCCGGGCGGCTCGTACAGGTTGGAAGTTTCATCGCCGGGATTGGACCGCAAGCTGCTGAAGCCGGAAGATTATCAGCGCTTCCTGGGGCGCCTGGTGAAGCTGACGACGCGCGATCCGGTAAACGGTAACCGGCACTTCCAGGGCCGGCTGAAGGTGTTTCAGAATAGTCGCATTACTCTGGAATTGGCCGGCAACGTGAAGAGGCAAGAACCGCTCCGCCAAGGTCAGAAACGGCGCTTGACAGAGAGCCCGGTGGGGACGGCGGGGGCTGGAGCCGCAGCCGTCGAGATCGACTTGGTCAACGTGGAGAAGGCGAATCTGGTGCCCGAATTTTAGGCGCGCAGCTCCGCGGTTCTCGGGTGACAATCACAAAGATCGGGAGCGGCGCTCGAAGCGCGGTCCGTCTGAATTGAACGCAGGCATCCAACGCAAGAACAGGTTCTATGGCAAGTGAACTGTACAACGTAATCGACGCTCTCAGCCGAGAGAAAGGCATCGATCCCCAGATCGTGGTGGGTGCGGTGGAGGATGCCATTGTCGTCGCCACCCGAAAGTACTACAAGACGCAGGAGAATCTGCGCGCCGAACTGGATAAGGAGACGGGCCAGATTCGAGCCTATGCGGTGCGCTCAATCGTTGAAGCTCCCGAGCAGGTCGAGGATCCGATCGCACAGATCGCGCTGGCTGACGCTAAGCGTATCGACCCGGCGGCGGAAGTCGGCGGGGAGCTGCGCACCTACAAGCCCACTGAGGTGCTAGGGCGGATTGCCGCACAACTGGCCAAGCAGGTCATCTTCCAGAAAGTGCGCGAGGCTGAGCGCGACACGATTTACAAGGAGTACATCGGGCGCGTGGGCGAGATTGTCAACGTCACCATCAAACGCACAGAAGGTCAGGATGTAATCGTCGACCTGGGCAAAGCCGAAGGGCGAATGCCGCGCAAGGAGCAGTCGCGGCTGGAGTCGTTCGCGCCGGGTGAGCGCGTGCGGGTGGTGATCGCGCGCGTCGACAAAGCTTCCAAAGGCCCGCAGGTAGTGGTTTCTCGCGCCGTTCCCGAGCTGGTCAGCCATCTGTTCCAGACCGAGGTCCCGGAGATCTACGACGGGACGGTGGTCATCCGCGCCATTGCGCGTGAAGCCGGCGAGCGCACCAAGATCGCGGTCATGTCGAAGGACAAGGACGTCGATCCCGTGGGCGCGTGCGTCGGCATGAAGGGGATGCGGGTGCAGTCGATCATTCGCGAGCTGCACGGGGAGAAGATCGACATCATCGAATACCACGAGGACTCGGTGGTCTTTGCCGAAAAGGCGCTGCAGCCTGCTAAGGTCAGCCGCGTGACCGTCCTCGAAGGACATGAGAAGCACCTGGAAGTGATTGTCGATGACAGCCAGTTGTCGCTGGCCATCGGCAAGAAGGGGCAGAATGTCCGTCTGGCGGCCAAGCTGCTTGGGTGGAAGATCGACATCAAGAGCGAGGAAGAGAAGCGCCAGGAAGTGGAAGAACAGATGCGCGGCGTGATGACGCAATCGGTCACGCCGTTGGAGTCAGTGCCGGACCTGGAGCCGGGCATCATCGAGAAGCTGGTGGCGGCGGGAATTACGACCGTGGAAGCGGTCGCCGATATGACGCCCGAGCAACTGGAAGAGGTGCCGGGCATCGGGCCGAAGACGGTGGAAAAGATCAGCATCGCCGTCAACAACTACTTTTCCAGCCTGGAAGTGGCGGCCGAAGCGTTGTCGAATGCGGGCGAGGAAGTTGGCGTGGACGTCCCCGCTGAAGAGGAAGCCCGCGAACTCGTGGCGGAAGAGGCGGCTTCAGCCGAGGACGAAGCTGGCGAATCGCCTGACGAAGTCGAGGCAGCCGGGCGCGACGAGTCAGCGGCCAGCGCATCGGAAATCGAACCGGCTGAACCTGACGTCGATGTCGCGGAACAAGGCGGGCAGTCTGGCAGCGAAGAAGGGCTTTCCGATGTGCCGGAAGCTTCCGCGGAGAGCGTCGAGGAGTTGGCCGACGAAGGTCAGGCCTTTGAGGCCGAGGTCGTGGAGGGCGTGGAGAACGCGCCGCCGGCTGATGAAGCCGAGCTGACCATTCACCAGCGAATCGAGACGCCCAACGAGAACGTTTCAGAGGAAGAAGAACCGGGCGAGAAGCGGCGGTAAAGCAGTGGCCAGTGGTCAGTGATCAGTGGCCAGCTAAAAATCTGGGTGGCGCGCGCCTCCTCAGGAATAACCAAGTTTGGCGTTAGTTGCTGAATCGCAACTGGCTACTGGCCACTGAACCGTGAGGATGCTATGAAGAAGTAACCCGACGGGACATAACGGAGGAAACAGGGCGGAATGCAGCACAAGATTCGAATCAACGATCTGGCCAGGGAGCTAGAGGTCAAGAGCAGAGAGATCCTCGACGTTCTTCCCAAGATCGGTGTAACCGAAAAGAAGACGCACTCCAGTTCCATTGAAGAGGACGAAGCGGAACGCGTAAAGAAGTACTTCCAAGAGCACGAGTCTGGCGCCGGGCACATGGCGCGTGTCGCCTCCAGCGCTCCGGAAGGCTTCAAGCCCAAGATTGACCTGTCGCACATCTCCAAGCCCGGTGACGTGCTGAAGGCAATCACGGAACGCGCCCAGCAGCCGCTCAAACCTCCGCGGCCGGTTGTGCCTCCGCATCCTGCTGCTTCGCCGGCAAGCAAGCTTGCGCCCAGCGCACCGCATCCTGCCGTGGCTCCTCCGTTGGCCGTGCCGCCGAAACCGGCGCCTCCGACTTCCGTTCCCGTTACCGCGCCGCCGGCACCTGCGGCTGAAGCGAAGCCAGCGCCACGCCTGATTACGCCGCAATCCGTGCCGCGTCCTCCTGCGCCGGTGATAACTCGGCCCAAGCCTCCCGTGCCACCCGCGGCACCAGCGTTACCGGTCGCTAACCCGCAGGCTGCTGCACCCACAATTCCCGAGGCAACAGAGCCACCCGAGGCGGTCGCCCAAGAACCGGCTGCACCTGAGGCGGTGGTTTCAGCACCTGAGATGCCAGCGGTCGACACGGTTGCTGAGGTCAAGCTGACCTCCGCCCCGGTCGCACCAACAGCTCCGGCAGCTTCGACAGGTCCATTGCCTCCGCCCGCGCGCCCCGCGACTCCTCCGGCACCGCCGATGGCGGCAGCGCCGCCAGCACATGGGCACGCTCCGGTGCACGGAGCCCCGGCCCGTCCCGGACAAGTTTTGCAGCCCGCGGCTCATGCTCCCGTTCGCCGACTGATTGTGCCGCAAACCGGACCGCGTCCGGTCTACAAGGCGCCTCCGGGTGCACCGATCCGAAATGTTATGCCGGAGCGCGGCAAGCCGATCTTTCAGCGTCCGCGCCCAGGAGCGCCTCCGACAGGCGCGGCGCGGCCGCCCTTGCGTCCCGGCGAGCGCCGCGGTCCGCATCCGACGCGTTCCGGCGCTCCGGGAACTCGTCCTGGATTTGGTGCCGGCACGGGTGCAGCGCCGCCGACTGGACAGCGTCCCGCCGGACGTCCTGCGCGCCCCGGACAGCGCTATGTTCCGCGCGGCGTAAAGGAAGGCCCGATGAAGGGCTTCGTTCCCCCGCCGCGGCTTTCGCTCTCCAGCGAACCCTTGCCGATCACGCGCAGCATCACCATTCCTGAAGGCATCAGCGTGAAAGACCTGGCGGAGAAACTGGGGATTCGCGCCAAGGACCTGATCGCACGCCTAGTGGCGCGCGGCGTCTTCGCCACCGTGAATCAGACGCTCGACTCCGACCTGGCGACCGATATGGCCCGCCATTTCGGGGCGGAAACCTCGGTCATCACCTTCGAAGAGCAGTTGGCGCAAGACACGGTCCCGACCGAAGGCGCCGGCGAAGACGGAGGCGCGCAAGCGGTGCCTCGTCCGCCTGTGGTCACCATCATGGGCCATGTCGATCACGGCAAGACGAGTTTGCTGGACGCGATTCGCTCTACCAGTGTTGCCAAAGGCGAAGCCGGCGGCATCACGCAGCACATCGGCGCGTATAAAGTTGCGATCACGGATAGCAATTCGCCCGCCTATGGCCGCGAGATCGTCTTTCTCGATACTCCGGGCCACGAAGCGTTTACCCGCATGCGCGCGCGCGGATCGAAGGTGACGGACATCGTAGTGCTGGTGGTCGCAGCGGATGACGGCGTCATGCCGCAGACGCTGGAAGCCATCGATCACGCCAAAGCCGCGAATGTGCCCATCATCGTCGCGGTGAACAAGATCGACAAGCCCGACGCATTGCCCGAGCGGGTGAAGAAGCAGCTCGCCGACCGCGGGCTGATGCCGGAAGATTGGGGCGGCAGCACGGTCTTCGTCGACGTTTCGGCGAAGCAGAAGACCAACCTCAATCTGCTGATGGAAATGGTCTGCCTGGTCGCCGACCTGCAGGACCTGAAGGCCGTGCCCGATCGGCTGGCAACCGGCGCGGTGCTGGAAGCCAAGCTGGATCGCGGACGCGGTCCGGTGGCGACCGTGCTGGTGCAGAACGGTACGCTGCATACCGGCGACAACTTCGTAGTTGGCAACGTGTTCGGCAAGGTACGCGCCATGTTCAACGATCGCGGCGCTGCGATGGAGGCGGCCGGCCCGGCGACTCCGGTTGAAATTCTCGGACTGGAAGGCTTGCCGCAGGCCGGCGACCAACTAGTTGCCGTGGCCGATCGCGAAAAGGCGCGAGGCATCTCCGAATATCGCGAGGGCAAGGCGCGGGAAGCGGCGCTCGCCAAGAGCTCGCGTGTCTCGTTGGAGGGCCTGGCGGAGCAGTTGAAGACGGCCGGCCAGAAGGAACTCTCGATCATCCTCAAGGCCGACGTGCAGGGCTCGGCTGAGGTGCTCAGCGACCTGCTCGCCAAGCTGTCGAACGACCGGGTGAAGATCACCATCATGCGCGCCAGCGTGGGCGCCATCACAGAAAGCGACGTGCTGCTGGCCTCGGCGTCGAATGCCATCATCATCGGCTTCAACGTGCGACCGGAGCGCAAAGCGCAGGAACTGGCTGAACAGGAGAAGGTGGATATCCGCCTGCACTCGATCATTTACGAACTGCAGGACGAGATCAAGCGCGCGATGACCGGCCTGCTGGAGCCGATTGTTAAGGAAACCTACATGGGCCGCGCCGAGGTGCGTGAGACCTTCCGCGTACCCAAAGTCGGCACCATTGCCGGTTCCTACGTCAGCGATGGCGTGGTTAAACGGGACGCTGAAGTGCGCCTGCTGCGCGACAACGTGGTCGTCTTCAAAGGGAAGGTCGGCTCCGTGCGTCGCTTCAAAGAGGATGTCCATGAAGTGCGCACCGGTATGGAGTGCGGCATCTCGATCGCCAACTACGGTGATATCAAGGTTGGCGACGTGATCGAGGTCTTTGTCACCGAGCACGTGGCCGCGGAAGCGTTTGTTTAGTGGCCAGTGGCCAGCGGTCGGTGGCCAGTTGACGAAATGGGATACTCATCGTCCTGGAGCTGAATCCTCCGCCGAGGGGGGAGCCGGTCTCCGGGACGTTGTGCACCAAGGCAGAAGATGATTGCCTATCTCGTGCTGGAGATTCGCATCGAGGGCGCGCACTCACTGAAAGACAAACGTCAGGTGGTGCGCAGCGTGAAAGACGGCCTGCGCAATCACTTCAATGTCGCGGTTGCGGAACTGGACGCCAGCGAGGCCTGGCAGCGCGCGACCGTGGGCGTGGTCAGCATCTCCGACTCGCGCGACTATCTGGAGGGCCTGATGCAGAAGGTGGAGCGTCATGCCATTCGTGTGGCCAACAACAGTGGGGGCGAGGTCACGGATTCGTTCACGGATTTCCTTTCGGAAGCGGAGTTCGGCGGTCACTTAACCGACGAACCGTGATCGTCGTCACGGTCAGTTTGATAAAGGGGCGTATGCTCTAACGTTCCCCCTTGCAGTGGTCAGTGACCAGTGGCCAGTTGCCAGTTGAAACCGGGAGGCGTACGCATCACCAGATAGGGAATTCGGCTTCAACCGGTGAGCTGTTGAAAAAATCTTAACTGGCCACTGGCCACTGGAATTATGGAAAACCGGGGACAGCAACATCATCGCGAGCGCCTGGAAGAGGCACTGCGGGAAGAGATCGTCGCGCTGGTGGAAGGAGAGCTGGGCGATCCCCGCATTGGCCTGGTGAGCGTAAGTGAACTGCATCTAGGTGGCGATGGCAAAACGGCGCGCGTATTGCTTGTGGTTGCCGGTGACGAGGACGAAGCGCAACAAAGCCTGGAAGGATTGAACGCGGCGCGCGGCTACATCCGGCATGAGCTGACCCGGCGGCTGGGAGTGCGCCAAGCTCCGGAGATATTTTTTGCGCTCGATCGCTCGGAGCAGTACGGCGGGCGCATCGAAGAGTTGCTGCAGAGGATCAAGAAGAGGAAAGGAAGCACTTAGCAATTGGCACTTAGCATTGAGCCAAGGCCCCTATGGGAAGCGCACGCTAACTGCTCATGGCTAATTGCTAATCGCTGAACATGCTGAACGAAGTCCTAAATCAGATCGGTCGACGGCAGAGGTTTATCCTCACCTCGCACGCCCGTCCTGATGGCGACGCGGTGGGATCGACGCTGGCCTGCGCCCAGATTCTGCGCAGCATGGGCAAGCAGGCGAGCGTAGTCCTCAGCGACGGTGTGCCTGGCATCTACGGCCCGCTGCCCTTCACCGAGACCGTATTGCAGGACCCCAGTCAGGCGCCGGAGCCGGAAGCCGTCATCATTCTGGAGTGCGACAGCGTGCAGCGCACCAAGCTCACCGGGCTGGAGCGGCACTACCTCATCAACATCGATCACCACGCCACGGCGCGTCCTTTTGCCGATGTGAATTGGATCGACCCCAACGCTTGCGCGACGGCAGAGATGATTTTCCGCCTGGCGCGCGAGGCCGGCGTCAAAATCTCGCCTGAGATCGCCACCTGCTTATACACCGCGATACTGACGGACACCGGCTCCTTCTGCTTTCACGGCACCACGGAGCGCACCTTCGCGCTGGCCCAGGAACTGGTGCGCTGCGGCGCCGATCCGGTGAGGATTGCGCACAACGTTTACTTCTCCACCCAGATGTCCAAGATGCGACTGCTGGGCGCGGCCCTGAGCAGCTTGCGGCGGGAGGGCAGTCTGGTCTGGATGCACGTGGACCGCGCCACCATGGAGCGCTGCCAGGCCTCGACCGAAGATTGCGAGGGGCTGGTGAACTACGCGCTTGCGATCCAGGGCATCGAGGTAGCGCTGTTCTTCCGCGAGCAGGCGGGCGGCCAGTTTCGCGTGAGCCTGCGCAGCAAGGGCTTGGTGAATGTGGCCGCCGTAGCTGCCGCTTTTGGCGGAGGCGGGCACGAATGCGCCAGCGGCTGCGCGATCGAAGGGCCGTTGCAAGTCGCGGTGGAACGTGTGGTCGCACAACTTCGCAATCGCGGCTATGAAACGCACGTGCAATAGAACTCGATGGCTGTATGCATTGTGCTTTAGCTTGCTGTTGGCCGGCACCGCCAATGCCCAAGCCCGACGTATACTGTGCGGGTTCAGCACTTGCAGGTTGCCGCCGGCGAGCGGATTGTGAGTTTCGAAATCCACCTGATCGCTGGGGCCTTTCGGGAATTTTCAAATCTTCCGCTGGGATGGCGGCTGGACATTGATAAGGACTCCTCGTGGCAAACGGGATTCAAAGGCACAATAGACGTCGGGGCAGCATCCCTTACTCCTCAGGAATTTGAGAAACTGCGGTTCCTGATCGAGAAAGCCAAATTCGAAATTCCCAAATTCCACCTCTCGGGTACGGTTTCCGTGACCAAAGATTTTGAAATCACCACAAAGATACCGCTCAAGATGAGCAATTTCGTGCTGGCTCCTGCACAATAGAGACCTCGGTTCCCTGTACAATTTATTGCTTGAGACCGACGCCCATTCTCACCGAACGTGCCCGCCGCTCCACCGATGTGCTCGCCCTGATCGCTTTTTGCGGATATTTCTTCCTGCTTGGCCTGCAACTCATTGGTCTGGTCGGGGCGGACGAGCCGCGCTACGCGCAGGTAGCGCGCGAGATGCTGGCCCGGCACGATTGGGTCACTCCATATCTCTACGGAGTTCCCTGGCTGGAGAAGCCGCCGCTGTACTACTGGTGCACGATGCTGGCCTACAAGGGCATGGGCGGCGTCAGCGATGTCGCCGCGCGGCTGCCGTCGGCGGTGCTCTCGTCGCTGCTGATCGTCTTCCTCTACATCTGGGCGCGCCGCTTTCGCCAACCCATGCAGCTTGATGCCGCGCTCATTACCGCGTCTGCCGTCATGGTCGTCGGCTTCGGGCGCAGCGCTTCCACCGATATGCCGCTTACCGTGATGTTCACGGTTGCCATGTTGTCCTGGTATGGCTGGCATATGAGTGGCCGCCGCATGTGGCTGCTGACGTTTTACCTCTTCATGGGTCTGGCAACGTTGGCGAAGGGGCCGGTCGCGATATTTCTGGCGGCGCTCGTCATCATAGCTTTCGCTATGCTGCGCCGCGATGGACGACTCGTGCTGCGAACTCTGTGGCCCATCGGGATCGCACTGTACCTGGTTGTCGTGGCGCCCTGGTTTGTCGCTGTGCAGCGCGCCAATCCGGAGTTTTTTCACGTTTTCTTTTTGCAGCAGAACTTGCAGCGCTTCACCAGCAACCTGTTTCACCATCCCCAGCCGTTCTGGTTTTTCCTGCCGGTGGCGCTACTGGCTCTGGTGCCGTGGACGGTCTTTGTCATCGAGGCGATTGTGGACGCCATCGGCGGCTGGCGTTTCTCCACGCGGCAGCCGGCCGGCGAGGACGACCTGCGTGTCTTTCTGACGCTGTGGCTCCTGCTGCCGATCCTCTTCTTCTCCTTTTCCGAATCCAAATTGGCCGGTTATATTCTCCCTGCGATTCCCGCGGGCACAATCCTGCTGGCTGACTTCATCCTGCGCCGCGAAGAGCAGGCCGTAAAACCGGCGATCTGGATAGTGCTGCTACACGCGTTACTTTCGGCGGCGATGCTGGCGGCGGCGTTCCTGGTGCCTTTCCATCTGCTCAAGTTGAGCTTGCCATGGCACGTGATTGTCGTGGCTGCCACCCTGGCGATCGTGACCATCCTGATGTTGTGGTTTACGCTGCAGAACCAGGGCTACCGCGTGCTGCGCTTTGCTACGATGGTTCCCGTAGTTGTTGCCTTCGCGCTGGTGCTGCGAGGCACAGTGCCGATTATCAACATCCTGGCATCAGAGCGTCCGGTGCAGGCGGCCCTGGAGCAAACCGAACTCGGCCACATTCCCGACATTGCCGTGTATGACGTTTCGCCCAGCGTGCAATATGGCTTAGCTTTTTACCGCAATCACCGGGTGTCCAGCTACGAGAACAATGAAATCTCCGCCGGCGATCACATTGTGGTGGCAGCCGCCGGCGCCCAGAAGGAACTGGAGTACCGCTTGCCGGGCCGCAAGGTCATTCGATTTGGCGACTTTCCGTACCAGCATCTGGATTTCTACCTGATTACCCGCGCACGGGACGGGCAGTCGCGTCGTTAATGTGCAACGCAACCTGAAATCTTCGTAAAACCCTTGACCAGCTTTCGCCCGCCGTGGGAAATGACTCCACCTATCGGTTCAGCCGTTCTGCTGTTCAGCCGTTCTTTCACTGGCCGGCCGGTGTGCCGCTTGGTGTTCGTTTGCGCCGGCGCCGCGTTGAAGTCACGACCCGTTCACCCGGGGTTGCTTCAGTCCAAGCCATCCAAATTGGCAAGTCGGAAACGACGTGTGCGGAGAGCATGCTTCGGGTCGAAGTCTGACTCGAAATGAAGGGCGTTTGTCAGTGATCTTGGTGATTACTAAAGTACAATCGGCTCCCTCCTACTTTAGTAACTTTCAGGACATGAGCCACGCAATTAGGCTGCTAACTGGAGATACTCGCGGTCTTCGTCCCTGCCTGCTCTCGATCGCGGCCTTGACACGAGAGTACGGACGCTAGAAACGCGTTACTCATTCTCTGCCGAGAAAAGGAAACAGTACTGTGATATCGAACCGAAGGGAACAGCGAGAACTGATTTGCACTGATTTAGCGGTTACGGCGAAACGCGCGGCGAGCGCCGCACTGGCAGCCCTGGCGCTCATGGTAGTTCTAAGCGGGCTGACTCCAACGGCCGCTTGCCAGACATTTAGCGTGCTTCATAACTTCACCGGGGGGACCGATGGCGCCTATCCTTCGACCGGGCTGACGATGGACGCCGCCGGAACCCTGTACGGAACCGCATTTTCCGGGGGCACGGCCGACATGGGCACGGCGTTTTACCTGAGCAACAATGGAGCGGGATGGATGTTCCACCCGCTCTATAGTTTTTCTGGCGGGCAGGACGGCGCCGGGCCTCTAGCACGCTTGGTGATCGGACCTGACCAGGCGCTGTACGCCACAACCTCGGCCGGCGGTGGAGGCCCCTGCACCGGCTCCAACGGCTATCTCGGATGCGGCACGGTCTACAGACTCAGGCCGCAGGCGCACGCCCCACACTCAGCCATCTTCAGCTGGAACGCAAACATCCTCTATCGCTTCTCGGGTAGCGACGGCGCCTATCCCCAAGGCGATCTCATCTTCGATCACGCGGGGAATATTTACGGCACCACCGTGGTTGGAGGGGCGGCGAACCTGGGTGAGACTTACCGGCTGACCCCATCCAACGGCGGGTGGACGGAGAACACTCTCTACTCGGCCCAGGGCAATGGGGACGGCAAGTTTCCTTGGGGCGGTGTCGTCCTCGACTCCGCGGGCAATTTGTATGGCGGCTTCACCGAGAACGGCCCCTACGGCTACGGTGCTCTGTACGAGCTAAGCCCATCGGGTTCCGGCTGGAGCGAGAGAACCATCCACGGCTTCCCGTTCCATGGCAATGATGGCGCCACGCCACAAGGCGGATTCATTCTGGATTCGGCCGGCCATCTCTACGGCACAACGGTGCATAATGCGACGGGAGGCGGTACCGTCTTCGAGATGGTGGCCTCCGGCGGCACCTGGTCGTACAACTTCCTCTATGGATTTAACGGCGGAATCGACATGGGCCCCTATGGCAAGTTGCTGATGGACGCTGCCGGAAATCTGTACGGCACCACCTTCGGCGACGGCCAATACGGTCATGGCTCGGTGTTTAAGTTGACCCACTCGTCCGGCGGCTGGACCTACAACTCGCTGCACGATTTCACCGGGGGAAACGACGGCGCGAATCCCATGTGCGGCCTGGTCATGGATTCCAGCGGCAATTTGTACGGAACTACATCCGGCGGGGGGACCAATCGCGTGGGAGTGGTCTTCCGCATCGCGCCGTAAATGAAACGACCCACCCAAGCAGCCTGGGTGGGTCGTCCACCTATCTCATAAATCCGTGCGGGGCCAAGCGCGGCCTACCGCAACGTGCCCAGCTTCGCCACCGGCCAATAGCCAAAAACAGCTTTCCCGTAGATGTAACTCTCATCCACGGGCCCAAAATCGCGACTGTCGTTGGATAGGTTGCGATGGTCTCCCAGTACAAAGTAGCAGTGCGGCGGCACCACCATCTCCGGGTAGGAGCGGACGTCCTCGTACATTCGCGGAACATATGGCTCCGAGATACGCTGGCCGTTCACGAAGACAACTCCGGCCTCAACCTCGATGCTGTCACCGGCCACGGCAACTACCCGCTTGATGTAGCTCTTGCTGGGATCGCGCGGATAGCGAAAGACGATGACATCGCCGCGCTCAATCGGCTCCAGCTTGTAGACAAACTTGTTGATGAATACCCGCTCCTGGTCCTGCAGGGTCGGCATCATGCTGGTGCCTTCCACCTTCACTGGCTGATACAGGAAGATGATGAAGAAGGCGGAAACGGCCAGCGAAATGGTAATATCCCGCAGCCATCCCGATACCACCAGCTTGCCACCCTGTGACGAAGCCGTTGCCGCGTCTTCCGGCAATTGATCTTGGGTTGGAGGTTGGGAACTGCTGGGATTTTCTTGGGCAGGAAGAGAACTCATGTTAGTTATTTGACGACGATAAATTCATTATAGTTTGGTTACAGGCGCCAGGAACAGCAGCATTTTTTCGATTATCTGCGGCCGAGAAAGTCCTCCAGTTTGCCGATCTCGTGATTGGCCTGGTCCAGATACTTCTGTGCTCGGTCGGTATCGAACGCCTGCAGCGCTTCTTTGGCCCTGGCCATTTGGTTGCGCAGGTTGGCCCGTGAAGTCACGATGTCCCCGCGGAGGCCAAAACCACTCTGATGCATTTGTTGCTCCAGGGCGTCCAGGCTGCTCTCGACTGCGGCGGCGCGGCTGTCCAGCTGATCGACTTCCGTCTCCAGGTGGTCGAGCAGCTTCTTTTGCGCGGCAATTTCGTCTGCCGAAGGCTGCGCTTCAGCCGGGGGCGCGCCTGGCGCTTCCAGGTTCGTTTCGTGGTTCGTTGGCTTGGTTCTTGGGCTGCGTGGCGGGGCGGGAGTTGCTGCTGCGGGTCCTTCCATGGCCGGCGCGGTCGCGGCAGCCGGCGGCTGAGCTTCGGCCGATGAGTTCGCTGGTTGCGATGCGGGTGGCTCCGGTAGGCTTGGTGGCGCGAGCGCGCTGGTGCTGCTACCGGATTCCGCAGGGGGCGACACCACCGTGTTTTGCTTATGTGAGCGATAGACCTGCGTGCCACCGAAAAGCGCCACCAGGACCACGATGGCGGCCGCCAGCAGCCAGCCAATATGGCGTCCGTGTGCAGGCCGCGGCGGCGGGGTCGTGGTTGCAGACGCGACCTTGGGCTGAGGTGTAGCCGTGGGAGGCGGCGGTGGCGTCGCCGCCGAGAGCGGCTGCGGTGTGGGAGTTAGCGGTTGCTGCGGCATCGCTGCCACCGCCCCGCCGACCTGCGATAGCGCATTGCGAAGGGCGTCGGCCGTCTGGAAGCGCTGCGCTGGCTCCTTGGCCACTGCCATCATGATGATATCGCTGAGCGGTTTGGGCAGTCCCGGCTGAAGCTCAATGGGAGGCCGAGGCATTTCCTTGACATGGGCCTCCATCACGGAATAGCTGCTGGTCGGGTGGAACATCCTCTGTCCGGTGACCATTTCATAGAGCGAGACACCGACGGAGTACAAATCGGAGCGCGCGTCGGTGGGCTCCGACTTGACCTGCTCGGGAGACATGTAGTCCAGGGAGCCGAGGGTCATGCCCGTGGCCGTCAGGCCCAGGTCCTGGGTTGAGCGTGCGATGCCAAAGTCCATCAGCTTCACTATGCCTTGCGGCGTCAGCATCATGTTTGCAGGCTTGATATCGCGATGAATGACGCCTTTCCCGTGGGCATAACTGAGGGCGGCCAGCACCTGCCCGATGTAGCTCAAGGCGTCGGGCGGGGGAAACGCTCCCCGCTCCAAACCATGGGCCAAGGTGTCGCCCTCGACGTACTCCATGATCATGACCAACTGATTTTCCGCGGTGAAAGCAGTGCGAAGCTGCGCAATATTGGGATGCTCCAGGCTGGCCAGCAGCTTGATCTCACGGAGAAAGCGGTTCGCCAGATCACCCTGCTGTGCCAGGTCGGGAAGCAGGACCTTCATGGCCTCGACGCGGTCCGAGATGACATTGCGCACCAGGTAAACCTGGCCCATTCCTCCGTGACCCAACTCGCGGACGATTTCGTAATCTCCAATCTGCTTGCGCCCCTGTTCCACCATAACCAACCCTCCTGGTCAGCACGGGGAATATCGCCCGGAGGGTATTGATTCGCCACCTCTCACGGAGATGTCCCAGCAATCGCGAACACTGTTGCGCTCAAGTGTGCGCCCCCCGTCTAGCACGGTCAAGGACAAACCTTTGGATTTGGGCAAACCTTTGGATCGCGAGTGCGAGAACGGGATCGCGCAATGGCCGAGCACGTGGTTACCGGTTGTCCTGTGCGACTGGTGCATCGTCAGCCTTTCTCCGCTACAATGCATCGCAAGGGTTTTACCTGTATGAAGAAGGTGTTTCTGCTGCTTTGGATCGGCCTGCTGGCGGTTGTTGGCTCTGCCCAGGGTGATCATGTACCCGCGTACCATCACGGTCCGCTTGAACCGGGAGATGCAGCGCCGATTCTTCCCAGGAATCAGTTGTGGGGAGAATCCTTTCAGTATCCGTATCAGGTGCGCGCTTACCAACTGGCGGCCAGGATTCCCAGCGTGATATATCAGTTGCCATGCTACTGCTACTGCGAGCGGATTGGACATACCAGTCTGCACAGTTGCTTCGAAGGCACGCACGGGGCCCATTGCGCGCTGTGCATGAAGGAACTTTTCTATGCTTACGAACAAACCAAGCTGAAGAAGACCCCCGCCGAGATTCGCGCGGGCATTATCAAGGGAGAGTGGAAGATGATTGACCTGGAGGCGGCGGCCAAGCGCGATTAGGGGCGACACGGATCCACTTCACAGAGGCAGGTTGACGAAGCTCCCGAATTGCGGGTATAACACAGCGCAACGGCCCGCAAGGGATTGGGGTTTTCCACAGCCAGCAGCGGTTCTCTGTTGCGACCACCCCTGGGAGCCTCATCGGATGAAGAAAAAAGCCACAGCAGGCGCGCAGAGAGCCGCATCCAAGCAGCACAAAGAAAAGAGCTTAGCAATGTCAGCGGCAGGTTCTGATCAGGCCGGACGTGCGAGCCGACCAATAAAAATCGGTGATGATCCACGTTTTGCACAGGCTGTGCAAAACTATGAGGCCGGGTTGAAGGCGCTGCAAGCCCACAAATATGACAAAGCCAAAGCCCATTTTGAGAAGGTGATGGCCGGGGCCAGTCGGGAACTTGCCGATCGCGCCCGTGTACACATGAATACTTGCAACCTGCAGTTGAACCGACCTGCGAACACCTTCACGACCCCCGAAGAGCAGTTCGACTACGCCGTATCGCTGATGAACATGGGCGATTATGTGAGCGCGCGAGAGAATTTTGAGCTGCTGGCCAAGCACTCGCCCACTCTGGATTTCATCTGGTACGGAATGGCGGCGTTGAATTGCCTGACCGGGCGCTTTCCGGAAGCGATCAGCAATCTGGGAGAGGCCATTCGCCTGAATCCGGCCAATCGTTATCAGGCGCGCAACGACTCGGACTTCAAAAATCTGGCCGACGACCCAAGGTTCACCGAATTGCTCTATCCTGATACCAGCGCCGAGGCGTCCTCCGAGCCGGAGAAGTGGCGTTATTAGGCTTCGTTGTTGCAGCTTAGTTATGCAGAATTACCTTGATTCCGCCGATCTGCGTCCTGTCAACGTGGTCGCTATGGGCGGCGGCACCGGCCTGTCGACCTTGCTGCACGGCCTGAAACTCTATGTGGGCGATTCGGCCGGAGGACGTGCGCCGGGCTTGCCCTCTATCTCCGATTTATCAGCGATTGTTACCGTCAGCGACGATGGCGGCTCCAGCGGACGCCTGCGCAAGGAGCTTAATGTTCCGGCTCCCGGGGACGTGCGCAATTGCATCGTGGCGCTTTCCGAAGACGAAGCCTTGCTGGCGCGGCTTTTCCAATACCGCTTTTCCAGCGGGCAGGGACTCCACGGGCACAGCTTCGGCAACTTGTTTTTGTCGGCGATGACCGCCGTTGCCGGCGACTTCAGCCAGGCGGTGGAGTACTCCTCGGCGATCCTGGCCACCCGCGGACACATTTATCCGGCCACCACCAGCAACGCTCGGCTTTACGCCGTCATGGACGACGGCTCGATCGTTCACGGAGAAACCAAGATCACCGCCAGCGATCGGCGCATCGTCGAACTTCACATGACGCCGGCCGACGCGCCGCCGCTGCCCAAGGCCATGGAGGCTATCGAGAACGCCGACCTCATCACCATTGGACCAGGCTCGCTGTTCACCAGCCTGGTTCCGAACCTTCTGGTACGCAACGTCTCCAAGGCCATTGCCGACTCGGACGCGGTGAAGGTTTTCGTCTGTAACCTGATGACGCAGGCGAACGAGAGCTTGGATCTGACAGCATCGGACCATATCCGCGCTCTCTACAAGCACGCTCGCCACGAGTTCTTTGACTACGCGCTGGTGAATCGCACGCCGGCCTCACCCGAGCTGGCGCAGAAGTACGCGGAGAAGCGGCAGTCGCAGATCGAAGCCGATGTGGAGCAGATCGAGGCGCTGGGAGTGAAGCCCGTGCTGGGCGAGTACCTGATGGAAGAGGAGCATCCCAGCGAAGGTCTGATCGCGCGCCATGAAACTCACCGCGTCGCCCAAGACCTGCTCCGGCTAATGACGATGGAGCTGCGGGGGACTCCGATCGCGGCATTGCATCATCAGCCGTAAAGACAGGAATTCACCACAGAGACACTGGAGCACAGGTTCGAATCGGTGCATTTGATCGCTGATGACAACAGCGACCTGCTTCGGTTGCGTCCTCGCACTTCGCGCAGGGCTGTGATATTTTCTCCGTGTCTTTGTGGTGAAATCTGATTTTCATTGCACAACGAAGATGCCCAAGAAGAGCCAACCCAGCTTCGCTATTGCCATCCTCGCCGCCGGCAAAGGCACGCGGCTGAAGTCGCGCCATCCTAAGGTGCTGCATGAAATCGGCGGCAAACCGTTGCTGGCCCACGTTGTGGCAGCGGCGATACAGGTCGTGCCTCCGCAGAACGTCTTCGCTATCATCGGGCACGAAGCGGAAAAAGTGCAGGCGGCGCTCGAACATACCGGTATAGGCTTCGTGCTGCAAGCCGAGCAACGCGGCACCGGCCACGCCATGCTGCAGGCCCGCGAGGCGCTGCGGCGTTTCCAGCACGTGCTGGTGCTGTCTGGCGATGTCCCCCTGATCGCGCCGGAGACCATTGCGCGCGTTCGCGATTTTCATACCCAGCACAAGGCTGCGATGACCATCCTCACCGCCGAGCCTCCCGATCCCACCGGCTACGGACGCGTCTTCCGCAGGGTCGCCAAAGGCAAAGAAACGGACGAGGTGGAGCGCATCGTCGAGCAGAAGGCGCTGCGCGGCGAAGAGGCGCAACGTCGAGAAATCAACTCCGGAATCTATGGCTTTGCCACTGAGCCGCTGTATGCGCACATCGGCAAGCTTGGTACGGCCAATGCGCACCACGAGTACTATCTGACCGACATTGCTGAACTCCTGCGCAAGGCGGGAGAGAAGGTAGTTGCGCTGCGCGCCGATGATCCCGGCGAGGTGCTGGGCGTGAACACTCGCATGGAATTGGCCCAGCTTGATGCCCAGCTTCGCGCCAAAAAAGCACGTGAGTTGATGCTGGCCGGCATCACCATCTTCCGTCCGGAAACGTGCGATATCGATTCCGACGTCGAGATCGGCAGCGACACCGTCATCGAGCCCTTCGTGCAACTCATCGGCGAAACCAAGATTGGCGCCGATTGCCGCATTCGCTCGTTTTCTGTGATTACCAATTGCCAACTGGGCGATAAGGTCCTGATTCAGCCCGGCTGCATTCTGGAGGACTCCATCGTGCGCAACGGCGCGCAGCTGGGGCCGTATACGCATCTTCGTCCGGGATGCGACATTGGCGAGCAAGTCCACATGGGTAATTTTGTCGAGGCCAAGAAAACGCGCCTGGGCAAAGGATCCAAAGCCAACCACCTGACCTATCTCGGCGACTCCGAAGTCGGTGATAGCGTCAACGTCGGCGCCGGCACCATCACCTGCAATTATGACGGCGTGAACAAGCACAGGACGCTGATCGAGGACGGCGCCTTTATCGGCAGCGATGCCACGCTCGTCGCTCCCGTGCGCATAGGACGCGGCGCCTATGTCGGCGCGGCCTCCTGCATCACCGGCGACGTCCCTGACGATGCCCTGGCGCTGGCCCGCGGCCGCCAGGTGGTGAAGGAAGGCTGGGCGAAAGAACGCCGGGCGAAGACCAAACCTACCGCGAAATAGACCACTCCCCCCCGGCGCGCGGCATCCTGCATAGTCAGGAGGCAGTTATGGCAAAGAATGCCAGCGCGTCAGACCTGTCGCGGCTAACCAGCGGCTCAGCCCATTCCATGGGCCGGGAGCAAGATGACCAACAATCGCGCGGCGGTGGGGAAGCGAGTGCTGCTGACCGCCGCTGGGAAGTAAGCTGTAGCATTGAGGAAGAGATCGTGCCGCGCGAGGAGCCCCCAAATCAGGGGATGGAAGACTGGACGGAGGCGATGCGCCCCATCCGTCATCCCAAGGCGGCCTGAGCTGTGCCGCAGCTTCAGGCACAACCCTCCACGTGCTGCTGGACGCAATGCTCAGACGCCCAATCTACTGAGAATTGCAAATTACAGTGACATTACGTGGTTGCAGACGCCGGTCGCGTTTCGAATTGTCATCACGAGCGCCCCGCGACCGGGGCCCGGCGCGCCCGACTTTGGCGCGCTGGGGTGGTTGGGGGCGCGAGGGATCTGCTTCTTGCCACTCGCCAGGAAAACAGGTCCCTCGCCGACTGAAGTCGGCTCGCTATGACAATTTCGCGACTTTCGTCACTATATTCTGCAAAACTCAGTAATTGTCAATCACACCTTCCGTGAATCGATCCGCCGACCGCGGATCAGTTTTTGGAGCCTCAACCCGGGCGGAAGTCGCGGACGTCTTCTCCCTTGCGCCAGAGCATGGCCGGCGGTTGCCGGCGCAGTGCGGCCAGCTTCTCGTTGATTCGCTCGACGTCAGCCTTTGACCAGCTTACCGACGCGATCTTAATCTCACCGCTCGCATCGAGGTAGAAGAGCGTGGGAACGTTTGTCAGTCCGTAGGCGTTCGACACGGCATAGTTCTTCGGGTCGTCAAGCGCCACTGGGAAGGTGATGCCGTATTGCTTCATGAACGAGCGAGTGTCAGCGGCGTTATTCTGGGAAATCCCGAAAAAGCTTATGTTATGACTTCGGTTGGCCTGGTACATTCGCTCATAAAAAGGAAAGGCGTACTGGCAGACCGGGCAACTAACCTTGAAAAAAGCCATCACAACCGGCCCTTTCGCCAGCGCTTCGCTGAGCGAGACGCGCTTACCGTCAGCGGTTGGAAGTGAAAATTCCGGCGCGCGCACGCCGGCGGTCAATGTAGGCACGCGATGAAACCTCCGCAGAAATCTGCTTAATGACATTTAGATTCTTCCTCGGCGTCGCAGGAAGCATTCGGCAAGCGCTGTAGAATCTTGCGCGCCAGGCCAGTGAGCGGAAGCCGCTCCCACCGCTTACGCGTAGCCCAACATACCTGATTTGCCCCGTGCTGTATGTGATCCGCGGCGATGACAAAGACCGCGACCCGGTACTGCGTCTCGGTAATGGAGTGGCGGAGGCACAGGAGCGGGCGGGTGCCGTGGATGCGTGCAGGATCGAGTTTCGGCAACTCCCACATGCCGGCCATCAGCGAGCTGTCGGCCGGGCGCCGCACGAGCAGGACCTGAGAGCCCTTGTGTGCGAGAGCATAGCTGAGTTGCTTGCGGTGTCTGGCGGCTTGTGGGCGCGAAGGTTCGGCGCCGCGTGAGTGACAGAATCGGTTCAGCGGACAGATCAGGCACTGCGGCGAGCGTGGGGTACAGATGGTTGCGCCTAACTCCATCATGGCCTGATTGAAATCGCCGGGGCGTTTGCGGTCGAGAAGCGCTGCGGCTCTGCCCCACGTGTGTCTCGGGCGCCCCAGGTCTGGGGCACCCTCGTCGGAACTGCGGTGCCCCGGCCCGAACAAGCGCTGCAGCACGCGCTCGACATTGCCGTCCACGACTGCAACCGCTTCGCCAAACGCGATGCTGGCGATGGCGTTGGCTGTATAGCGACCAATGCCGGGCAACTCCAACCACTCCTCCGCCGTTTGTGGAAAATTACCGCCGCGCTCACGCACGATTACCTTGGCCGACTGATGCATCCTCCGCGCGCGATGGTAATATCCCAGCCCGCTCCACGCAGCCAGGACCGAGGCTTCGCGCGCGGCAGCCAGACGCTGCACCGTCGGAAAGCGGCGCAGGAAGCGAGCATAGTGATCAAGCACTGCAGCCACCCGCGTCTGCTGCAACATGATCTCTGACACCCAGACCCGATACGGATCACGATCGCGCCGCCACGGCAAATCACGCCTGTGCGCGTCATACCACGTCAGTAGAGAGCGGCGAAAAGAGCGAAGGCGCAGGGAGCTTAGATGAGAAACAGGCTCGGTCATGCAGGGGAATTCTACATGTCGGGCAACGACCGAGCGCGCGAGGGACGCTCTGATTACGCTTCGATTTTGAAGGGGATGGCCTTCAGGCCGTCCGGAAACCCGCAGAATCAGTTCGGCTTGAGAGGCTGCTGAAAAAGTGTTTTCGAGGCTCATTTGTGACCCGAAATGGCTTGCAAGTACTTGAATCTTCGTTCGCCAAAACTATCGAAATTACCAAGTGGGTTCATTTTTCAGCAGCCTGTTTAGCCGCTGAGGACCTCGACATGACTTAACCAGACCCTCCCTGGGCCCTTTGTATCGGAGCAAGAGCTTCAGCCCGTCGCTCGCAATCTCATATTTCGTGTTCACGCGGTCAGCATGGTGATGGCGGCGGAAAAACTTGTCGCGAAAATCGGGCCAGAATTCGGGAGCCAGGTTCACGAACCCATTGTCGGCAACGTCGATCCAGTAATGGCTCAGGTTGGCGCCCGTGGTGCGGCTGGGAGGCGGGTAATAGATATTGGAAAATCCGGTGCTCATCGCGCTGCCCAGGAAGTTATCGAAGTTGAAGGTGTTGCCCCCGGTGTCTTTGCGGATCACGACAGCACGGCTGATGGCATAACCAACGCGGTAAAGCAGGCTACGTCCAGGACCCAGGCGGTGGTAGCGCGGGTCCTCGTGAAAGGCGGAAGCGACCACGAAATCGCCGAAGAAATTCTGCGTGCCGATGTCCGCCCAGGAGGCGCCGAGGCGCTGGCCAAAAGCCGCTCCCCCCTTCCCGTACTTCGGGTCCGTTTGGGTCGCTTGCGAGAAGGCAGCATTGAAAACCCCAGCGCCAAAGCTCAGCGGACCGGCAGTCTCGCGCAGGAAGTTATCCCACTTGGCCCGAGTGGAGCGTATGGGCGGCAAAGGATCGGAGGGCAAACTCGCGCGGGCTGGCCTGTGATCCGTTGAAGGATTCTGGGCGTACGAGGGAAGGCAGAGACCGACTGCCACGAGCAGCACCGCCGGCAGAGTGCGAAGCATATACAGGTCCGCTATGCAGTTTCCTCGTCGCGAGATGCCTGGGAGAAAAATCTGCGACCCGATCGCACAACGCGGCCCCACGCGAACACATTCAAAACCGCTCTCCTTAAGAACGCAGAACAACCTAGATCCCGGATGCCGGCTCCGGCGGTACTGCCGGCTGCTGCGGCTCCGGCGCTTCGTCCGGCGCGCCGTGGCGGCGCAGCAGTTGCGCCAGATTCTGCGAGAACGCGGAGCGCGGCAGCACCATGTCGCAGCCGGCCTCCTGCGCCTTCACCTTGAGGGCGCCCTGTACGTGCGAGACGAAGCCGATGATGTTGGTCGCCTTCTTCAGCTTCGCCTTGAGCTTGGGAATGGTGGTCAGCGGCTTTGCGCCGGCATTGTTCAGGTCGAAGATGATGAGCGACGGCTTATCGTCGCCGTTCTGGCCGATCTTTTCCTGCAGCTCTTTCTCAGTTTTGACGAACTCCACCTTCACGTTCATCTTGCGTGCCGTCTCCTGGATTTTAGCCAGGAAGAACAGGTCATCGACGAAGGCGAAGATGCGAGTGGCCGCACTCTCAGAGGTCACGGGAAGCGGCTCCGGCTCCGGCACCGTAAAGGGCCTTCCCGGCGACTGCCCCGTGCGTCCGCGACTGCCCTTGCGCTGATGGCCGTTGTCGCCGCCCTGCAGAGCGCGGTAGCTGTGGTCCATGGGCGCGGTGTAAATACCGCCGCCAGCCGGAAAGCGATCGCCGTGGACCCGGCCCGGACGGTGACCGTTTGTCCGGCTTTTGCCGGCGCCGTGGCGATGTTGCGGTCCAGCGTGTTGTGGCGCGGCACCGCGCGAGGCGGGCCCGCGATCCGAGTTTCCCATCGCGCCCGTTGGCGCGCCGGGTTGAGCACGGCGGCCGCGCCGCCGTCTACGGCCCTTCCCTCCGGGAGAACCGGAAGGGGGATTCATTCCTTGATTCATGCTTCTCTCGTATGCTTGCCCCGCAGGTAACGGGGTCCCACATTAGTGAACCGCTCTTTGGGCCCGCGCACTTGCGTACTAGCCATTGCTGGCGTGGCCTGCGGTTGGATACTTTCGCTGAAATCGATTCAGTTACGTCCGTCTGGCGCTCGGAAAATTCGGCGCGAGGAACGCCGGCACGGAAAGTGCGGCGGTTTGGAGGACGCCTCTATGGTAACCAGCTTTCCCGCTGGAAGGCAAGTGCAAAAGCTGGTCCCTCTGTGAGATGCAGCCGGCCGATAATCGGTGACATTAATTTGGCGAAAAAACGTGGACTTGCCGAGTATGGAACAGCTTCGTTGCCTGCGGGGCCGCCGCCACCTGCAACCGTTTTCATCGCGCCATCTTGAGTGCGGCCCGCAATGCATCCACTGCGAGTTGCGCCGCATGTCCCGAAGCCGGCGGCAAACCGCCGACCGCGCGAATAACATCCTCCTTGGCAATCGCCCAGGCCTCCTCCATGGATTTGCTTTTTGCCAGTTCCGTTACAGCCGAGGCGCACGCCATGGCAGGCACACAGCCTTTGGCGAGAAAGCGAATCTCCTCGATGCGACCGGCGACCAGCTTCACGGCCAACTCTAGGATGTCACCGCACGCTGGGTTCTCGATTCGGGCGCGGTTCGTGGCGTCAGGAATGTTGCCGGAATTGCGTGGGTGCTCGAAGTGGTCAAGAAGTTCGCCAGAGTACATACAGTTTCCACCACGGTCGGCTCGGGACAGGATCCGACACAGAGGCACAGAGATTGTTTTTCACCTCGGATCCACGCTGCGGTTTGCCGCGCCCGTGATCCAGCAGGCCGCAAACCTCATTAGTGAATCTTAGATTCTTCGCGGCTCCGCCGTCGAAAGGTGACGCCGACAGGAAGGCTCTGCGCATCCTATGACCTGATACGCGTACCCAACTTCATTCCGGATCAAAATGGTATGGGGGCGCCCTCTCGTTGTTCAATTCCAGCACCTTTCCCTGCCGTTCACCAGCTTTTCATGAGCGATTCAACTGCGGTATACCTGGACAACGTAAGAAAGGAGAGCCTCAGATTCCATGCCTGAGGACAAGGGTGAGGAGAATATGCGTCAGATATTGGCTACAACGTTGATGGCGGTCATGTGTTTTGGACCGCTAACGAATGCAAACGCCGCGCCGGCACCGACGATCAGGCATCACGTGCTCGGTGAAGCATCAACTCCAATCCAGCACCTGGTGGTCATCTTCCAGGAAAACGTCTCCTTTGACCACTATTTTGGTACCTACCCCTACGCGACGAATCCCGCCGGCGAGCCGCCGTTTCATCCGCAGCCGTTGACGCCGACCGTCAATGGCATCCAGGGCACGCTCAGCACGGTCAATCCCAACCTGAATCCGGCCAACGGACAGGGCGCGAGCAACCCATTCCGTCTCGATCGCTCCCAGGCTGCCACAACCGATCAGGACCACGACTACACACCTGAGCAACTGGCCTTCGACAGCGGCCTGATGGACCTCTTCCCAGCCAATACAGGCACTCCGGGACCACCTCCGGGCGGAGGTGGGATCGTTGATACCACCGGCCTGACCATGGGTTATTACGACGGCAACACCGTTACCGGCCTATGGAATTACGCCCAGTACTTTACCTTGAATGACAATGCCTACGGCACTACCTTTGGGCCCTCCAGTCCCGGCGCGATCAACCTGGTTTCGGGGCAGACCAACGGGGTAACGCAAAACGAGAACGGCACGGGAGCCATCATTCCCGACGGCAACGGTGGCTATACCCTCATTAGTGACGCCGACCCGCTAGGCGATGTCTGCTCCACCTCCTCCGGCGAAGTCTTCCAGATGGGCGGGCAGACCATCGGCGATCTGCTGAACGCTGCCGGTGCAACCTGGGGCTTTTTCGAAGGCGGCTTCGACCTGACCCTCGTCAACCCCAACGGCAGCACCGGTTGCCATCGCTCGACTACCTCACTGATCACCGGATCTACCTCGAAGGATTACATCCCCCACCACCAGCCGTTCCAGTATTACGTTTCCACCCAGAACCTGCAGCACACCCGCCCAACCTCAGTGGCGATGATCGGTCACCAGGGCGATGCTGCCAACCATCAGTACGACATTCACGACTTTTTTGATGCGGTCAATGCCGGCAACTTTCCCGCCGTCAGCTTCCTGAAGGCGCCTGGCTACCAGGACGGGCATGCCGGCTACTCTGATCCCATCGACGAACAGAAGTTCATCGTCGACACCGTCAACTTTCTGATGCACACCCCGTATTGGTCCAGTACGGCCGTAGTCATCAACTGGGACGACTCCGACGGCTGGTACGATCACCAGGAAGGCCAGATCCTCAACACCTCGCAAACCAGCGCCGACGCCTTGACCGGCCCTGGACACTGCGGCGTCGTGCCGCCCGTACTCGCCGGCATTGATGGCGCGCACGCTCAGGGGCGCTGCGGCTATGGCCCGCGCATTCCCATCCTGGTGATCTCGCCCTACACGATGCCGAACTTTGTCGATCACACCATGCTCAGCCAGACCTCGATCATCCGCTTCATCGAAGACAATTGGTTGAACAATCAGAGGATCGGCAACGGCTCGTTCGACAGCGTTACCAATTCCATCGAATCGATGATGAACTTCGCTCTACCCAATACGTGTCTCCGCTACGTATTGCTGGATGACAACACGGGTGAGGTCACCGCCAGAGGCTGCGCCACGCGGTAGCAGCTTGACTGGTAACTTTCGTTTCACGCTCGGCAATGGATGCAGCAGCGTCTGCATCCATTGCTATTTCGTTGCTCTCTAATCTCCGGAGAACCTGGTGAACTCACGTCGAAATTTCTTGCGGCAATCTTCCATGCTGGCCGGCAGCCTGCTGCTGCGCCCATCGAGCGCCTTCGCGGCCATGATGCATCCGGCAGCAACTCCTGCCAATACGCTCAACGCCAGCACTTTGGCCGAATTTGTGGATCCGTTGCCCATTCCGCCAGTGGCCAAGCTCAGTGGAACCAAGGCGCTGCCATCTTCGCCCCAGACGAAGCTTCCTTATTACCGTCTGGCCGCGCGCCCGATCGAGGTGAAAGTCCATCGCGACCTTAAGCCGACACGCTTCTGGTCCTTCGGGCCATCGGTGCCCAGTCCGACGCTGGAGATGCGCCAGGGCGAACCGGTGCTGGTCGAGTGGGCCAATGAACTGCCGCAGCAGCATTTCCTGCCCATCGATCATCGCCTGCACGGAGCGGAGAAGAGCAATCCCCAGGTGCGAATTGTCTCGCACTTGCACGGTGGGCGGGTACCGCCGGAGAGCGACGGCTATCCCGAAGATTGGTACGCGCCCGGCAAGTCAGTCACCTACTTCTATCCCAATGAGCAGGACGCGGCGATGCTGTGGTATCACGATCACGCCATGGGCATCAATCGCCTGAATATTTATGCAGGATTGTTTGGCGCGGCGCTCATCCGCGACAAGTTTGAGGAAGGATTAAATCTGCCCGGCGGCCAGTATGAAGTGCCGCTGGTGATCTTCGACCGGCTACTCACCCCCGAGGCCCAGCTCTACTATCCCGTCTCCGGCAAGCCGGAGGCGCCCTGGGTCCCGGAGCTCTTCGGCGACGCCATTCTGGTGAACGGAAAGCTGTTTCCGTTTCTCGAGGTCGAGCCGCGCAAATATCGCTTCCGCGTGCTCAACGGCTCCAACGCGCGCTTCTATCATCTCTCGCTGCACAATGGCTTGCCCTTCCACCAGATCGGCACCGACCAGGGACTGCTCCCCGTCCCCCTCACGCTCACCAGCCTGATGCTTGCTCCCGGCGAGCGCGTGGACTTAGTCATCGACTTCAGCGACAGTCGCGGCGAACAGATTGTATTGAACAATGACGCCTTCACGGTGATGCAATTCCGCGTCTCGACCAACAAGGTCAGCGACGACAGCTCGCTGCCAAAGCAGTTACGACCTGTCCCTAGGATTGCAGAATCCCAGGCGGTGAAGACGCGCCTGCTCACTTTGGACGAATACCTCAACCTGGCCGGCGAATCGATGCTGATGCTGCTGAACGCCAGCTACTGGCATGATCCCATCAGCGAGAAACCCGCGCTCAACAGCACCGAAATTTGGAGCTTTATCAATCCCACCGACGACACCCATCCCATCCACTTGCACGAGGTACGATTTCAGATTCTCGATCGCCAGCATTACGAACCCTGGGCCTACCAGACGAAGAAAGAACTGCATTTCCTCGGGCCGCGCGTTCCGCCCGAGCCATACGAGACCGGCTGGAAGGACACGGTGGGCGCGCATTCCAAGATGGTCACGCGCATCATTGTGCCCTTCGAAGGCCATCCCGGACGCTATGTGTGGCATTGCCACATCCTGGAGCACGAGGACAACGAGATGATGCGGCCCTACGAGATTGTCCGCAGCTAGGGCGTGCCTATGGACGGCGGGCGGAAACGGACCACCATTGCGGCCATTGCTGGGCCAAAGAAACTGCTTCCCGACAGCAAGAAAGTTCTGCTGATCGTCGCCCGCGGAGGCGCGTACGGCGAGGCAAAGCCGGCCGACTTCCAGCTTCCTTATTTACGTTACATGCTGGCCTTCGTCGGCCTGACGGATGTCACCGTGCTCGAAGCCGACAAGCAGCCATTCGCCGCCGAGGTGGCGCAGCAATCGATCGATCGCGCCAGCCGGCAACTCTCCGCCGCCACCCAAGGCTGAGCGGCGGAATCTATGGCGGCATGATTGAAGAAAAGCTACGCGACCATCCGGAGGCGAAAAACCCTCCCGTGGCAGGGAGGGTCCAGCGGTCTAGCCTGTAACTCAGAATCTGGGACGGTGGTCAAGCCGTCAGATTCCAACTCCCGCGTGGCCGAGACGTCTTACACGCGCACGACGTTAGCGGCCTGGAAGCCTTTCGGTCCCTTCATGAGATCGAACTCTACCGTCTCGCCTTCATTCAGACTGCGGTATCCATTCTCCTGAATGGCGGAGAAATGAACAAACACGTCCTCGCCGGTGGACCGCTGAATGAATCCATACCCTTTGGCTCCGTTAAACCACTTAACTGTACCTTTCTCTCTCACAACCCGCTCCTTTCGAGGTAGAACGTGAATACCCCCTGCTTCGCGGACGTTCTGGGATCACGATCCTGAACCCCAACCACGCTTTTGTACACGGGCTGGCGGCCGTTGGAGCCATGCCTGGGAGACGTCTCTACGTCGCTGGGAAACAAGGGTTGCGGCTCAGTTCGCAGTCTTTCTGCAAGCAAAAAAGCCCCATGATCCAAGCTGACAGAGTGCTACTCTCCGGTCAACTTAGGCCCCTGGGACTTACGGCATGCGTCCAATTCCACTGCTGACAGAAACATCAACCCAAATCCGCGCTTCGGCAAACCCGAATGCTACACCTTAACACTGCGAAGGTGAGCTACAAATAATTACAGGAACTTTAGCTTTTAGCAAGTATTTCTTTCACAGTAACTTTCCTTCTTCCCGCAATGAAACACTGTTGCGCTTTGATCTGGGACTGCCATTAGCCCGGCCGCGCCGTCTTACTCTGTTACGATTAACCCGGATGCCAGACAACGCCTCAGATGCGCCGGGAGAAGCCACCCCTCAGCGCCACGGGTTCGTCTTAGCGGCTTCCTCCACCCTGGGCCTCACGCCCCCGCCTAAGTCTAACGGCACCACGGAGCTACACGCGACCCCCCTGCGTCCTGGCACCGCCGCTCGTCGCCTGCTGGCGGAAGAGAACCGGCAGGAGCTGTTTCAACATCTGCCGGAAACCTATGGCGTTTCGCACCGCTTGCGCCAGCACGGCTGGTCCACCCTGCGCTACCTCACGCAAACTGAGGTACACACTTACGCCTTCTCGGTGGCCGCGAATGCGATTCTCTCCTTCTTTCCCTTTCTGGTTATGCTGCTCACGTTGATACGCCGCGTGTTTCATTCGCAGGCCATGTATGACGTTGTTCTGCAATTGCTGCGCGACTATCTGCCCAGCAACAAGGACTTCGTCATTCGCAATCTGCAGTTCCTGGCCAGCGTAAGGGGACGCGGAGAAATTCTTTCGGCCGTGATGCTGCTGATCACCTCCACCGGGATCTTTCTGCCGCTTGAGGTAGCGCTCAATAGCATTTGGGGCTTCAAGAAAAACCGCTCGTACCTCATGAACCTTTTCGTCTCGCTCGGTCTGGCGCTGGCTTGCGGATGCTTGGCGATGCTCTCGATTGCGCTCACCGCGCAGGACCTGCGCATTCTTGGACGCGTCATCGGCGAGCAAAATCTGTTGTTTCAGGGCGTGGGTTTCGTGGTAATGAAGGCTTCGGCAATTGCCGCCACCATCTGCATCTACTTCCTCATCTATTGGTTGCTGCCGCACGGGAAAGTGCCGGCGCGCGCGGTATTACCGGCGGCCGTCGTTACCGGCGTTTTATCGGAGGCGGCCAAATACATCTACATTCTGGTATTGCCTTGGTTGAACTTTCAGCAGGTCTACGGGCCGTTCTCGGTTTCGGTAACGCTCATCTTCTGGTCGTTCTGGAGTGGAATGTTGCTGCTCGGGGGGGCCTATCTCTCTGCCGTTGAACACGGTGACCGGGTGCAGGCGCGGCGCGAAACCGGGGCAGCAACGTCCTAAGTATCCACACTACAGATTCGGCGCCGCGTTTAAGGCGCTCTCATCAGGTTCGGTTTTGAAGGGAGCGGCCTAAGCCGGATTATTCATGAAGATGGACCTATTACTGTGTCACCCTGAGCGGAGCGTCCGCCATGCCTTCCCGATCCGCGTCTTTTGCGGGTCGGGGTCCCCATCGCGCGCGGTTTTCGCGCGATGGGGTGAGAGTCGGGGTCCCCATCGCGCGCGGTTTTCGCGCGATGGGGTGAGAGTCGGGCGGACGCATAGTCGAAGGACCTGCTGTTGGTGCGAGGTGGCAGGCTGTCGGGGCGAACAGCAGGTCCCTCCATGCGGGCTGAAGCCCTTCTCTCTTGGTGGGGCCATACCATCCCATACACCATGCTGGTGGATAACGATGTAGCCTCCGGGACGGATGGGATTAGTCTTCCTCTTCCACCTCTTCGCCGCGCGCGGCCTTGGCGGCGGTGATGATCTTCTCCTGCTGCGCCTGGGGAACCACGTCGTAGTGGTTCATCTCCATGGAGAAGCTGCCGCGGCCCTGCGTCATGGCGGTGAGGTCGGTGCCGTAGGTCAGCATCTCGGCCATCGGTACTTCGGCCTTGACGACGGTTTTACCGGCCTTGTTGTCCATGCCCTGAATGCGCCCGCGGCGGCTGTTGAGGTCGCCCATGATGGAGCCCGCGAACTCGTCGGGAATGGTGATTTCGACGTTCATGATGGGCTCCAGCAGGGTGGCCTTGGCCTGCTCCATGGCTTTGCGGAAGGCAATGCGGCCGGCGGTCTTGAAAGAAAGCTCGTTGGAATCCACGTCGTGGTACGAGCCGTCGTAGAGGATGACCTTGAAATCCACCACGGGGTAGCCGGCGAGATAGCCGCGCTGGGCGGCTTCGACGATGCCTTTCTCGACGGCGGGGATGTAGTTCTTGGGAATGGCGCCGCCGAAGATTTCGTTGACGAACTCGAAGTTGCCGCCGCGCGGCAGGGGCTCCATCTTGATTTTGCAATCGCCGAACTGGCCGTGCCCGCCGCTCTGCTTCTTGTGGCGCCCCTGCACATCGGCGCGTCCACGAATCGTCTCGCGATAAGGCACCTTCGGCGCCTTCAGGTTGACCTCGGTGTGATAGCGGTTCTTCAGCTTGGAAACGACGACTTCAATGTGCTGCTGGCCGGTGCCGGCGATGAGAAATTCCTTGGTTTGCGCATCGCGGAAGAAGCGCAGCATGGCGTCCTCTTCCATCAGCTTGTGGATGCCGTTGCTCAGCTTGTCCTCGTCGGCGCGCGTCTTGGGCTCGATGGCGAAGGTGATGGCCGGCTCGGCGAAGATGACCTGCGGATACTGAATCGGCGCGGCTTTGTCGCCGAGGGTATCGCCGGTGAGCGTCTCTCGTAATTTGGCGACTGCACCGATGTCACCGGAGTGCAGTTCGTTGACGGGAACGGCAGTTTTGCCCTGCATGGCGGAAATGTGCGCGAACTTCTCCGCGCTGCTGCGCGTGAAATTCTGCAGCGTAGCATCGTTCTTCAGCACGCCGGAATAGACCTTGAAGAACGAGATGCGGCCGGCGAAGGGATCGCTGATGGTCTTGAAAACGTAGAGCGAGAGCGGTTCGGAATCGCTGATTTTGCGCGTAGCCGGCTCGCCGTTCTTCGGACCGGGAGCGGCGGTGATGGTGCCGCGCTCGACCGCCGTGGGAAGGTAATCGACGATGAAATCGAGAACTTTGTCGCTGCCGATGTTGCCCAGGCCGGAAGCGAAGAGCACGGGAAAAATTTTGTCCTCGCGAATGGCGTTGTGCAGGCCGCCGATGATGTGCTCCTCGCCGATAGTGCCCTTGTCGAAGAACTCTTCCATCAGCGCGTCGTCGCCTTCGGCTACCAATTCGACGAGGCGCTCGTGCGCCGCCTTGGCTTGCTCGGCCATATCGGCCGGGATGGGGCCGGTCCTGGCTTTGCCGTCGCCGCCCATCTCGTAGGTGTAGGCCTGCATCTTCACCAGATCAACGACGCCGGAGAAGCTCTTCTCGGCGCCGATGGGCAACTGCACGGGGACAACAGTGCGCCCGAAGGACGAAGTCAGCGACTCCATCACGCGGTTGAAGTCGGCGCGCTCGCGGTCCATGCGCGTGCAGATGATCACGCGCGGCATCGCGAGCTTTTCAGCATAGTTCCAGATGCGCTCGGTGACCACCTCCACGCCACTGACGGCGTCGACCACAACCAGTGCGGCCTCGACGGCAGGCAGCGCCATCTCGGCTTCGTGAATGAACATGTTGAAGCCGGGAGTGTCGATGAGGTTGATCTTGGTTTTGCCCCACTCCAGCACGGCGGTGGCGGCGGAAAGCGACATGGCGCGCGAGATTTCTTCTTCGTCGTAGTCGGTGACGGTGTTACCTTCGTCGACGCGCAGCAGGCGCTGGGTGGCGCCTGTGGTGAATAACAGGGCCGCGGCCAGCGAGGTCTTGCCCGAATGCGAATGTCCAACCAGGGCGACGTTACGTATGTTTGCGCCTTCGTAATTCTTCACGTAGAACTCCTTCTGCACGGGAGATGCATGCGCTACAACCCCGAGGTTGCCGGTGAGGCAGAAAGGCGGGGCAAACTCACGGCCTCGCACCCCTTCGCGAGAGAAACCAGCGCCGGGGACTGCGCAGGGCGAAGCCGTTTACAAAACTGCAATGCTAGCATACCCGCTTTGCGGCTCTCAAACCGGAGCGGCGCACGTCCGGGGGAGACTGACAACCCGAAATCCGTTACTATAGTGTCCAGCCTCTTGGGGGATCATTGCCGGCTATCCGGCGCAGAAGGAAATCCACAAATGAAACGCTCGTCTCTGGTACAGATCACCTCCGCTATCGTTTTATTGCTGGCCGGCACAGCCGCCTGGTGCGACACCTCGATGTTGCATCCTCCCAAGGGCCACAAAGTGGCGATCATCGTCTTTGAAGATATGGAATGCCCGATGTGCGCCCGGGTAGCGCCGGTGCTCCACCAGGCGTCGGAGAAGTACAACATCCCGCTGGTGCAGCACGATTTCCCCTTGCGCCAGCATCCCTGGTCGTACCAGGCGGCGATCAACGCCCGCTACTTTGACACCAAGTCACCCAAGCTGGGCGACGAGTATCGCCTGTACATCTTCCAGAACCAGAATTTCATTACCAAGCAGAGCCTGCGGGGCGTCACGGAAAAATGGGCCCAGGAGCACGGGACGGTATTTCCCTTCATCGTGGATCCCACCGGTGAACTGGCGCTCAAGGTGGAGGCCGACCAGGACCTTGGGATGCGCATCCCCTTGGATCACACGCCAACGATCTTCATCGTCAATGACAGCGGACATGGCGCGGCGGTCACTGAGGTCACCGACATCAATCAGCTTTACCAGATGCTGGATCAAGTGACGCAACAAGCCAGCTCCAGCCGACAGGGGCACAAGTCTGGGAGCGTTCACTAGAACGGGGCGGCGTCTCCGTTTGAAATAGGGAAGCGCGCTCTACCCAAACCTGCCGTCGCAGCGACTTTTTCAGCCGGCGCTGAAGGCGTGCTCCGCCCGCGACCACAGTAATTCCTGAATCGCTCAGCAAATTAGCATAGTTTCACTCGCCCCCGAATTGGAAGCGCAGTCCGCTGCGGAAGTTCAGTCCTAGCGCCGGATATCCCAGCACCACGTTGTAATGCTGGTTGAAGGCGTTGTCGACGTTGGTATAGGCGGTGACGTGGTGGTTGACGGCGTACCAGCCGCCGAGGTCGACTGTGGCATATCCGGCGGCGTAATAAATAGGGGGGATGTAGCCATAGAGGAAATCAGAGTCGGGACGCGGGCCGACGGCGGTTACCCCCGTGGTCGCTCCCCAGCGCGGTTTGGTGTAGCTGAGCAGCAGATTGCCCATGTGCTTGGGACGGCGCAGCAGGGGCGCGCCGACACCGTAAATCCGGGGATCGCAACCGTTGTCCGGCGAACAGGGCGGGGCCTGCAGAATCTCGGTCGCCGTGTAGGTGTAGGAAGCGGTCAGCGAGAGATCGTTGCGGATCTGGCCGCTCAACACCAACTCGGCGCCCTGCGCCACGGACTTGTTGAAGTTCACATATTGGCTGGTGAAGGTGAGGTTGTTGAACAGATACTCGATCTGGTCGAGAAATAGATTGTGGTAATAGAGCGCGGAGAGCGACAGCCGCCGCCGAAACAACGACTGCTCGATGCCGGCTTCGGCGGCGTGGTTCTGTTCCGGCCGCAGATTTGGATTCGGCAGTACGGGGAACTCTCCGGAGATGCCGAAAGATTCCTCGAAGCTGGGCTCCACGATGCCCTCGGCGTAGCCGGCGCGCAGCCGCGTGCCACTAAGTATCTCATTGCCGCGGAACACCAGCACCGAGGCCGATGCGCGCGGCGAAACGTTGTTGCCGAAGCTCTCGTTGTTGACGTAGCCCAGCCCAGCCAGCACCGACAATCGCTTCCACACAATCGTCTCCTGCCCGAAGAGATAGTTGTTGCGGCGCAGGCCGTGAGTGAGGCTGAAGGTGGGGACGTCGGTTGCCGAGTTGCTGGTGATGTAGCCGTTCTCATCTTCAAAGTCGTAGCCGAGGGTGGTCTGCGCCCAGGCGCGCGGCGTCCAGATCCCCTGATACATAAAGCCGGCAACGTTGTACTTGGTCAGGTTGCTAAAGGGCGTGTCGAACGGGCGGTTGGGATCGTTGACCGGATTGTCGTTTAGCGCGACGTGGTGATACTCGTAGCCTTCGAACGAATGCTGCCACGAGCCGGGGCCACTGACCAGAATTGTGCCGCTGGAGAGAAAGTTGTTCTGGTGAGCGTACTGATTGGGATCGGGCGGCAGCAGCGCGGCGCCATTGAACCACCAGTTCGAGGGCACGCCGGCCCAACTATTGTAGTGGCGCAGGCGCAGGCGAAAGGCCACGCGGTCGGAGAGCTTCACGCCGACATTGCCGCCCTCGAGCGAATTCGAATACTGATTGTTGATGCCCTGGCCGTTGGTGTTGAATTGGTCGGCAAACAGGTTGTAGTCGAAGATGCTGCGCGCGCCGGCCAGCGAGGCGTAGCCGTGGCCGGTGGAGAAGTTGCCGCCGTCGGCGCCGAATTGCAGTTCAGGCGTGCGGGTGCTGCCGGTCGCAGTCCAGAGCTGGACAAGGCTGGTCATAGCGTCGGTGCCGTAGGCCGTGCTCTCCGGGCCGCGCTCGACCTCCATGCGTTCGACGTTATTCATCGGCACCACGCCGAAATCGAAGTAGCCGCCGGGATCGTTGACCGGCACGCCGTCGATCATCACCTTGTTGTAATCAGATTCGCCGCCGCGAACGAAGAGGCTGCCGATGGCGCCGTCCTGCCCGGATGAGCTGACCATCACACCGGGAATGTATTTCAGCGCGTCAGTGCTGGCGACGGGATTCAGCAGCTTGAGCTGATCGCTGGTCAACACACCGACCGAAGCGCCGCTCTGCTCGACGGTTTCCGGGGTTGAGCTGCCGCTGACGACCACCGTTTGCGGCGTGGTCGCCAGCTTCAGCTTGACGCTGAGTTGTTCGGTCTTGGGAAACGAGACCTGCTGCGACTGCTCGGCGAAGCCGGGAGCGAGGACGACGACGCGATAGGCTCCGTCGGGCAGCTTGGGGAAAACGACGACGCCGTCGCCGCCGGTGGTTTCGGTGGCAACGCCGGCATTATCACTGGGGCGAAACAGGCTGACCTGTACGCCGGAGACGCGGTCGCCGGACGGACTCGCGACCGTGATTTTGAGATCGGAAGCGCGGGATAAAGTCGCTGCGCAGCCCAGCAGCAAAAGTAGCAGCAAGCGGATGGTAGGCACGGAACTCCTCCTTGACACGCGAAAGAGGTTGGAGTTGACGGTTCGCGCCGGTCTCCTGGCTTGCGAGCTGCGATTGGAAGATCGCGTACGGCAGCGGGGGCCTTCCCGTTTGCACAGTGGCCTTCCGCCATTCGCTCGCTTACAGTTGCGCGGCAGCGCGGGCTTCTCACCCGCTTCCCAGTTCCGCCCACGAGGACGGAACGCGCGAACACTAGTTGGCAAAGAACAACCTGAACGGCAAAAGTTTTCAGGGTGAAAGTTGAATGTACCGTCGGCGGGGGCGAGTGTCAATTGGGCGGATTGGAGAGCTGGGCTTCGGCAAAGCTGGTAACGCGCTCCAGGGCGGCCTGCATGTCGGTGTAGTGGCGCTCCATGGCGGCGTCATCGGCATCCGCAGGCACGAAGATCTTGCGGGCGAAGCGCGCGTAGACGCGCGAAAATGGTTTGGGAATCATCAGCGCGTCCCACGTCTTCAGCACCCACGCCCGCTCGACGGCGACATAGAACGCCGTGATGGCCACACCGCTCATCCTGGCCAACTGCACTGGGCCTTTCTTGGCGACGTAGCGCGGTCCCAGCGGGCCGTCGATGGTGAAGGCCACGCCGTTGCCTTCCGCCAGCAGCTTGTTCATCTCCAGCAGGGCGCGCTGGCCGCCGCGGGTGCTCGATCCGCGCACCGGCAGATATCCGAAGCGGCGAATGACACGCGCGATATATTCGCCGTCCAAGCTTTCGCTTGTTATCACAGCCAGATGCCGGCGACGGAAGACCCAGGTCGCCGGCAGCACGCAACGGTGCCAGAAGGGAAAGATGCCGGGATGGATTTGGTCGAGGCTTTGGATGGCGCCTTCTTCGTAGGTGATGGTCGCGCGCAGGGTGCAGCCGATCAGCCGCAGCAGGATGGGAACCATCCAGGAGACCAGCGTGAGCTGGATTCGCTGCCGCAGGCTGAAGCGCGGCTCTGTCATGGAAGGATCGGGCACAGGGGAATTCTAAAGCCTCAGGGTAAGACGGCGAGTAGTGTCACCGCTGGAAACTGGGATGCGCGCTTTTCGCAAGTGAGGCAGATCCCTTGGTCAACGAAAATCCCCCGCCGAGCGCTAAGGAAACTCTGATCAGTGGGAGTGAGGTCCCTCAGCGGCTCAAGCCGCATTGATTTTGCAGTGTCTACGGACGGCCTCAAGGCCGTCCCCTTCAAAAACCGGACTTAATCAGAGTCTCCCTAGGCCGGCCCGGCAGCGCAAAGGCGGCGTCTGCCGAAATACTCCTAAAGAGAATGCTTGTAAGCCTAGACTAGCTGGCGCCCGACCCACTATTTTGTAGGTTCGCCCCTACATTCTGCAAGCCTCGGTAGTAGTTTTCCTCTTTGCGTGGTCTCTTCCCCGACGAAACTTTATAGAAAAGCAAATTACAGCAAAGCAAAACTCTATAACTAGAAACACTACAGTTATCGCCATGCAGAAACACTATTTAGCAACTAATTTTATAGTTAATGATTAAAACTACAGAAATCTGAAGGGACATGAAACACAAATCTGTGAAAACTAGAAGGCCATCTATCTCTATGCAAAAACAGCATTGTGGAATTGCTTTTACCGGCAACTAGTTATAGAGCTGCTCTTCAGTATGAAAATATGGCGAGAAGGTTGCAGTCATCCTATGCAGGTGTCCAGGCTGCGTATAGGTATTCGGTAGCACAGTTTAGCAACGCGTGCCGGGCCGGAGCTGTAGTCGAAGTTCGGAAGGAGATGTATGAGAGTGCAGAAGGTAAGAGGATGGATTACGGGAGCAGTGGCGCTACTGGCCATCGCCCTGATGCTGTTGCCATCACTAATGGCGCAGTCTCTGGTGTCGGGCGACGTCACTGGTACCATCACCGATCCCAGCGGCGCTGTGGTGCCTAAGGCGACCGTTACCATCAAGAATAATTCCACCGGCGCGACCCGCACCGTTACCAGCAACGCCGCGGGCGCATACCGCTTCTCGTTGCTGCCGCCGGGCAATTACACCGTGACGGCCAGCGCGCCAGGCTTCAACAAAGCCCAAACCACCACCTCGGTCACCGTGGGGCAAGCTACCATTGCCGACGTCAAAATGCAGGTCGGCACCAGTGCGACGACTGTGGAAGTTACCTCCGCCGCGCCCCTGGTCAACGCGGAGAATGCGAACCTCTCGACCAACTTCAATCAAACCATCATCGCCAACCAGCCCAACCCCGGCAATGACCTCACCTACATTGCGCAAACCGCGCCTGGCGTGAACATGAACTCCGGCATGGGCTACGGCAACTTCAATACCGCCGGCCTGCCCGCCACCGCCAACGTGTTTACCATGAATGGTGAAAACCAGATGGATCCTTACCTGAGCCTTAACAACTCGGGCGCCAGCAACCTGATGCTGGGCAGGAACGACGTTCAGGAAGCGAGCGTGATCACCAACGCTTACTCCGGCCAGTACGGTCAAGAGGCGGGAGCGCAGGTGAACTACGTCAGCAAGTCCGGCACCAACGCCTTTCACGGCAACGCCGAGTACTGGTGGACAGGCAGCTCCATGGACGCCAACAGCTACTTGAACAACCTGACCGGGGCGGCGCGTCCGTTCAACAACAATAATCAGTGGGCGGGTTCGATCGGCGGCCCAATCAAGAAGGACAAGCTGTTCTTCTTCGCCGATACGGAAGGCCTTAGCTACATTGTTCCTTCCACCCAAACCGTCTACGCCCCCACCACGGCATTTGCCGGGGCCACGCTGGCCAACCTGGCCGCCACCAACCCGACGGAAGTTGGGCTCTATTCACAAGCCTTCCGCCTATACCAGGGTGCCGCCGGCTACAACACCGGCGTGCCGCTGGGAGCCTCGAGCTGCGGCCCAGGCTTTACCGGGCCTGCCGGAATCAGTTGCTTCCAGTCTTGGACGGGCAATCCTTCCGAGCCGGCTTCGGAGTTCCTGGGGATCGGACGTATCGACTACAACCTGTCTGACCGCGACCACCTTTTCTGGCAAGTCAGCGCCGACCATGGGACCCAGGCCACCGGAGCTGATCCCATCAACCCCGCTTTCAACGTGGCCAGCTACCAACCGCAGTACAGCGGACAGGGGCAGTGGACGCACACCCTTGGCAACAACGCCACCAACCAGTTCATCTACGCCGGCAGCTACTACCGCGCGATTTTCGGCACGGCGGATGGGGCTGCGACCTTCCCCGGACAGCTCGATATGGCGGGACTGGGCTTCACCAGCCTGGGCGGACAGTTTGGCGGGGGAGGCCAGTTCATCTTTCCGCAGGGGCGTAACGTTACACAGTACCAGTTCGTCGATGACTTCTCCTGGACGCGCGGCAATCACACGATCAAAGTCGGCGCCAACTTCCTTCGCTACGATGTCAGCGACTACACCTTCAGCGAAGGCGTGGGGACCCCGCTCAGCGTTATTGGCAGCGTGAATGACTTCTACAGCGGCTACGCCAATGCCTTCCTGGCCAACTATCCCAGCCAGTTGAGCGAACCCGTCGCCCTCTGGAATCTCGGGGCCTACGTTCAGGATGAGTGGCGGGTCAGCAAAAGCTTAAAGCTGACCTTCGCTCTGCGCGCCGAGCATTTTGCCAACCCGGTTTGCAACACCAATTGCTCGGCGCAGATGACCGGATCCTTCGGCTCCGAGAGCGTCAGCCCGACGACACCCTACAACCAGATGATCAATGCCAACCAGAGCTCGATTTTCCGCGGGACGGACGCGATCAACTGGGCGCCCCGCTTTGGCTTTGCCTGGTCGCCCGGCGGCAGCGACAAGACCGTGGTGCGCGGCGGCTTTGGCATCTTCTATGACGCCTTCCCGGCGGCCTTTGGCGATACCTTCATGACCAACCTGCCAGGCTTTATTCCCATGACACTCGGGGGTCTCCAGCCTTGGGCCGACACGGTAACGCCCGGCGTCAGTCCGTCGCTGGTCTCCGCCGGTTCGGCAGCCGCAATTCGCAGTGGATTCGCCAACGGCGCATCCTTCGCTTCCTTGTCCTCCGGCGTTCCCGGCTTTGCCGCTCCCAACTTCGGCAATGCGCTGGGGACCTTCCATACCCCGCAGTACCAGGAATGGAATTTCCAGATCGAGCAGCAGCTCGATGACAAGAGCTCCATGACCATCGGGTATATCGGCAACCACGGCATCGACGAACCGGTGCTCAACTACCCCAATGCCGCTGGCGGCTTCGCCGGTCTTCCCGCCGCCCCGTACAGCGGGAATTTCGCCACCGTGAGCGAGGTGTACGCGGGCGCCGTCTCCAACGACAATCAGTTGACGGCCAGCTATCAGCGGCGGCTGAGCTATGGCTTCACCATTTCCGCCAGCTATACCTGGGCCCATGCGTTGGATGAAATTTCCAACGGCGGCTTTGCGGGCACGCCCTATAGCAGCACCTCCGCCGTGTATCAGCTCAACCCCTTCAACCTGGCCAGCAACTATGGCAATGCGGACTACGACATCCGCAACTCCTTCAACGCCCAGTACGTGTGGCAGACCCCATGGAAGTTCAGCAACAAGTGGATCGACGGCGCCTTCGGCGGTTGGACATTGTCGCAGAACTTCTTTGCCCGTTCGGGACTGCCGCTCACCGTGTTCGATCTCGCGGCTGCCGCCGGCAACTATAACCCGGCAGCGCCCTATCTTCCGGCACAGAGCATCGGCGTGGGACAGGGGGCGTGCACCCAGTACCTCACCGGTTGTCTGAATCCGGGGGGATTCGCCACGTCCGCTACGCCTGGTAGTGCGTATCCCAACCAGATGCGCAACCAGTTACGTGGCCCGGCGTTCTTCGACTCCGACTTCAGCGTCAACAAGAACTTCAAGCTCACCGAGCGGGTGGCGTTCGGCCTTGGCGCCAACATGTACAACGTGTTCAACCACTCTAACTTTGCCAACCCGGTCAACTTCTTTGGCGCCTCCAACTTCGGCCAGATCAACCTGCAGGCAGTACCGCCGACCAGCCCGTTCGGGTCGTTCTTCGCCGGTGCTCCCTCGAACCGCATCATTCAGTTCCAAGGCAAGATCGTCTTCTAGACGAGAACAAGCTACTCTGCTTGGGCGGCCGCTCGTGGGCCGCCTTTTTTGCTAATTCCTGCCTTTTAGTCTCACGCGACTGTCTTAATCCTGCCACCGACCTACTAGAAATAGGTATCCAAAAAGCGGCAATCTGTGAAAAGCAATACTACTATAGTAGTATCACTGCTTATATCCTATTCCATAACGTGTCTTTTCAGACACTTATCGGGAAGAGGCCGCACTTCCCGAGTGGCACTTTCCGTGCTCTCTTCTATGCCAAAGTAGTTTGACGTGGGGCGCTTGGCATTTGCTGCCGGATTCATCATCAGGGCGATGAACTCCGACAGGAAAAGCTTTCCCGATCAAAAGCAGACTGTGTCTTGAGGAGAGACTATGAAAGTAAAGAAATTTGCCTGTGGGCTGCTGGCCCTGCTGGTGATCGCCTTGATGATGGCGCCTTCGCTGCTGGCGCAGACGCTGACTTCGGGCGCTCTCGCCGGTACAGTTACCGATCCAAGCGGAGCGGTCGTACCTAAAGCTACCGTAACGTTGAAGAGCAACGCGACCGGAGCGACCCGCACCACAACCAGTAACGCGGCCGGCGCGTACCGCTTCTCGCTCCTGCAGCCGGGCAGCTATACGATTACCGTGACGGCGCAGGGCTTCACCAAAGCGCAAACCAGCACGAGTATCAACGTCGGCCAGGCAACCGTAGCCGATGTTAAGCTGGCGGTCGGCGCCAGCTCGCAGACGGTGGAAGTCACCTCTGCCGCGCCCCTGATCAATACGGAAAACGCCGAACTGACCACCAACATGAGCCAGACCATTGTCGCCAACGAGCCCAATGGCGGCAATGATCTGACCTACATTGCCCAAACCGCGCCGGGCGTTAACATGAACACCGGCATGGGTTATGGCAACTTCAACACCGCCGGTCTCCCCGCCACGTCGAACGTCTTCACGATGAACGGCGAGAACCAGATGGATCCGTATCTGAACCTGAACAACTCCGGCGCCACCAACCTGATGCTGGGCAAGAACTCCGTTCAGGAAGCCAGCGTTGTGACCAACGCCTACGGAGGCCAGTATGGCCAGCAGGCTGGCGTGCAGGTCAACTATGTAACCAAGTCCGGCAGCAACGCCTATCACGGCAATCTTGAGTACTGGTGGACGGGCTCCGCAGTAGATGCCAACGCCTGGTACAACGGTGCTGCCTTGAATAATGGTGTAGCCCAGCCAACACCGTTCAACAACAACAACCAGTGGGCAGCCTCCCTTGGCGGCCCGATCAAGAAAAACAAACTTTTCTTCTTTGTGGACACGGAAGGCATTCGCTACATCGTTCCCACCACCACAACAGTCTACGTGCCGACCCCGCTTTTCGCGCAGCAGACCCTGGCGAACATGGCCACCGTCGATCCGGGTTCCCTCGGGCTGTACAATAAGATGTTTAACTTGTACAGCGGTGCCAAAGGTAATCCCAATATTAATTCCAGCTCCCTTCCGGCTGGCGGTTGCCTGGACATGGCGGGGACGCCGCTAGCAACTGGTGGTGGAGTCTTTGGCGCTGGCAATCCCTGTTTCAACTCCTTCACCGGCAGCCCGTCGGAGCCGGCCACAGAATGGCTGCTGACCGGACGTATCGACTATAACCTTTCGGACAAGGACCACTTGTTCTGGAACGTCAGCGCCGACCACGGCACGCAGGCAACCTATGCCGATCCTATTAACAGCGCGTTCAGCGCTGCTAGCTATCAGCCACAATACAACGGCCAAGGGCAGTGGACGCACACCTTCGGCAGCAATGCCACCAACCAGTTGGTCTACGCCGGTAGCTACTATCGGGCGATCTTCACCCAGAACGACGCTGCTGGAACCTTCCCGGCCTGGTACGATATGAACGCCGTCCTCGGTTACACGAGCATGGGCAACATCGAATCTGCCTTCCCGCAAGGCCGAAATGCCACCCAATACCAATTCGTGGACGACTTTTCATGGACCAAGGGCGCCCACACCTTCAAGTTCGGCGCCAACTTCCGCCGTTACGACATCACCGACTATGTATTCAGTCAATTCTCTCCCGCGTTTGGATCAGGGCCTCTAGCGCTTCCCTTCGCGTTGTCAGACGTTTACAACGGCTCTGCGGGCGAGTTCATATCGAGCTATCCAAACTCAGGGACTGAGCCCGTAGCTCTCTGGGGCTTGGGTCTGTACGCCCAGGACGAGTGGCGGGTCAGCAAGAGCTTGAAGCTGACCTTTGCCATGCGGGCGGAGCATAACTCCAATCCCACTTGCAACACGAACTGCGCCTCGTACCTGAGCGGGCCGTTCTCCACTGTAAGCACCAATCCCGCCACCCCCTACAATCAGATGGTTACTGCCAACCAAGGCAGCGTCTTCCCAGGGGTGGATACCATTGACTGGGCACCCCGCTTTGGATTTGCCTGGTCTCCGGGCGGCAGTGACAAGACTGTCGTTTCCGGCGGCTTCGGCATCTTCTATGACGCCTTCCCTGCCGTACTGGGCGACAATCTCATGAACAACCTGCCGAACAGTGTCTCGATCAATCAAGGCTACGCGTTCACAGGTGCGCCGACCTACTGGGCCAATCAAACCGCCCCCACCAGCCCCTGGATTGTCGGCCAGAACACGGGGAACCTGATTCACAACGGATTCGCCAACGGCGCTTCTTACAACACCCTCAGCTCTAGCGTTCCCCCGGGGCTCTTCCCCTCACCCAGCATCAACAGCATGCCGGGACAGTTCCACACGCCGCGTTACCAGGAATGGAACCTGTCCATCGAACAGCAACTCGACGACAAGAGTTCCGCCACCCTGTCGTATATCGGCAATCACGGCGTCGATGAGACGGTTGAGAACTTTGCCAATGCTTTTGGGGGGGGGATTGGCGGTTTTCCGACTTCCGCGTATAGCCCTCTCAACTTTGGTCAGGTCAACGAGATTTACTCTGGTGCCGTTTCCAACGACAACCAGTTAACCGCCAGCTACCAGCGGCGTATGACCTACGGCTTTACCATTTCGGCCAGCTATACCTGGGCGCACGCCATGGACGAGATTTCCAACACCGGACTCGGCGCGGAACCCTACGCCTCGTTGAGCGCCCCCTATCAGTTCAACCCCACCAACCTGAGGGACAACTACGGAAACGCAGACTACGATATCGGCAGCTACTTCAATGCCCAGTACGTCTGGCAGACGCCGTGGAAGTTCAGCAACAAGTTCGTCGACGGCGCCTTCGGCGGCTGGACCATCTCGCAAAACTTCTTCGCTCGCACCGGATTGCCACTAACCGTTATGGACGGTACAACGTCGTCGTTATTGGGCAATTTCAATGGCGACCCCATTCCGGCCAACGTGATTGGCTCCGGGCAGGCTGGTTGCACGAACGGTTTCAGCAGGTGCTTCAACTCGGGCGCGTTTGCCCCGGTTGGCGCGGCCTATCCCAACCAGATGCGTAACCAGTTCCGTGGGCCTGGGTTCTTCGACTCGGATCTCTCGTTCAACAAGAACTTCAAAATCACCGAGCGGGTGGCGTTCGGCCTGGGCGCGAACATGTACAACGTGTTCAACCATCCGAACTTTGCCCTGCCGGGCAATGTATATGGGGCCGGCAACTTCGGCGTCATAGGCGCTCAGACGGCTCCTCCAACCGGTCCCTTCGGATCGTTCTTCGCCGGTCTTCCTGCGAACCGCATTATCCAGTTCCAGGGCAAGATCGTGTTCTAACCACTTTGGGCTCTCAACAACCGCCGTTTTGGCGGTTGTTGGGACGGAATTCTGCTTCACTTGCGGCGGCCCCTTCGGGGCCGCCATTTTTGTGAATCCTGCCTTTAGGACCGATCCTGCCGGAAGTTATCCGCCGATCTACCAAAAACTGGATTTACCGGAAGCAGCAATCTGTGAAAAGCAATACTACTACCATCACATGGTTAATTTCATAAATATCTACAGCTTTGTTTTCAGATATTTATCTAGAACCTGCAGCACGACCTGAGTGGCACTTTCCGTGCACTGTTTTTCGCCAAAGCATTTTCCACTGGGGCGGTTTGAATTTGCTGCCGAACTCATCGACAGGGCGATGAGACTTCGTCAGGAGATAGGCTTCGCAACACCACGAGCAGAGTTAAGTCTTGAGGAGAGATATGAGAGCAAAGAAATGGATCATCGGGATCCTGGCCGTATTGGTGGTCGCCTTGATGATTGCGCCTTCGCTGATGGCGCAGTCGCTAAGTTCAGGCGCTCTTGCCGGTACGATCACCGATCCAAGCGGAGCGGTTGTGCCCAACGCTACGGTAACGTTGAAGAGCAACAGCACCGGCGCAACCCGCACCACAACCACTAACTCGACTGGCGCCTACCGCTTCTCGCTCCTGCAGCCGGGCAGTTATACCGTAACAGCAGAAGCGCAGGGCTTCACCAAGGCGCAAACCACTGCCAGCGTCAATGTCGGCCAGGCGACCGTGGCCGATGTGAAAATGAAGGTCGGCACCACCTCGCAAACGGTGGAGGTCACCTCCGCCGCCCCTTTGGTGAATACGGAAAACGCTGAACTGACCACCAACTTCAGCCAGACCGTCGTTGCCAATGCGCCCAACGGCGGCAATGATCTTACCTATATCGCGCAGACCGCACCGGGCATCAACATGAACCGGGGCCAAGGCTATGGCAACTTCCAGACCTCCGGCCTGCCGGCCACCTCGAACGTTTTCACCATGAATGGTGAGAACCAGATGGATCCCTACCTGAACCTAAACAACTCCGGCGCCACCAACCTGATGCTGGGCAAGAACTCCGTACAGGAAGCCACGGTGGTCACCAATGCTTATGGAGGCCAGTACGGTCAGCAGGTCGGAGCGCAGATCAATTACGTGACCAAGTCGGGCAGTAACGCCTTCCACGGCAACGCAGAGTACTGGTGGACGGGCAGTTCCATGGACGCCAACTCCTGGTTCAACGGTGCTGCCTTCAACGGTGGCACAGCCCTGCCTACCCCATTCAACAACAATAATCAGTGGGCGGCCTCCCTCGGTGGCCCGATTAAGAAGGACAAACTCTTCTTCTTCGCAGACTGGGAGGGAGTCCGGTACATCGTGCCGACGACGACCAACATTTACGTCCCCACCCCGCTCTTCGGGCAGCAGACCCTGGCGAACCTGGTAAATATCGGCGATACCGCGGGGATGAACCTCTACTCGAAGATGTTCAACTTATACAATGGTGCTAAGGGCAATCCCCTTGTCAATAGCAGCAGCCTCCCGGCCGGCGGTTGCCTGGATCTTGCGGGAACACCGCTAGCAACCGGTGGAGGAGTGTTTGGCGCTGGCAACCCGTGCTACAACTCCTACGTAGCCAGCCCGTCGGAACCAGCCAAGGAATGGATGCTAAGCGGTCGCATCGACTACAACCTTTCGGACCGTGACCATCTGTTCTGGAACGTCAGCGCCGACCACGGCACGCAGGCCACTTACGCCGATCCTATCAACAGCGCGTTCAGCGCAGCCAGCTACCAGCCGCAGTACAACGGCCAGGGGCAGTGGACGCACACCTTCGGCAGCAATGCCACCAACCAGTTCGTTTACGCCGGCAGCTACTATCGCGCAATCTTCGAACAGAATAATGCTGCCGCTACCTTCCCGGCTTGGCTTTACACGAGCGCCGTCCTCGGCTATACGGATATGGCTACCGAGGAATCAGTCTTCCCGCAGGGCCGCAATGCGACGCAGTATCAGTTCGTGGACGACTTTTCATGGACGAAAGGCAACCACAACCTGAAATTCGGCGCCAACTTCCGCCGCTACGACATCACCGATTACTCCTTCAGCGAGTACAGTCCGGCGTTTGGCTCCGGCCCGCTGGTGATCCCCTTCGCGCTGGGCGAACTTTACAACGATAACGTGAGCTATTTCCAGTCTCGCTATCCGAACGCCGGCAGCTACCCTGTGGCCCTATGGGGCTTGGGGCTTTATGCCCAGGACGAATGGCGGGTGAGCAAAAGCCTGAAAGTGACTTTTGCGCTGCGTGCTGAGCATAACTCCAATCCGCTGTGCCAGCTCAATTGCTCAGCGCTCCTGAGCGCCGGCCCCTTCAACTCCGCCAGTACCGATCCCAACGCGCTCTACAGCAGCCTGATCTCTCCCAACCGTAGCCAGATCTTCTCTGGGACGGATATGATTGACTGGGCGCCGCGCTTTGGCTTTGCCTGGTCACCGGGCGGCAGCGACAAGACCGTCATCAGCGGTGGCTTTGGCATCTTCTATGACGCCTTCCCCACGGTCGTCGGCGACAACTTCATGCACAACGCGCCGACGCTCGTTCCTGTCCAACAAGGTGGCGTGCCCTGGGCTGACCAGACGACCCCGGGAGTCAGTCCGTGGATCATCGGCCAGAACGCGGCTAACCTGGTCAAGAGCTTAAACGTTAGTTCGGCTGGCTTGGCCGCCGCCGGCCTCCCCACGCCGAACTTCTCCAACATGTACGGGACCTACCACACTCCGCGGTATCAGGAGTGGAACTTCCAGGTCGAACAACAACTGGACGACCGGAGCTCGGTGAGCCTTAACTACATAGGCAATCACGGGATCTTCGAGCCTACGCTCTACTATCCCAATGGATATATCCCGGGCGGCGGCGTTGCCGGTTTTCCGGCCTCCCCTTACAGCCCGAACTTCAGGACTGTCGGCCAGTACTATTCGGGGGCAGTCTCCAACGATAACCAGTTGACCGCCAGCTATCAGCGTCGGTTGACCTACGGATTCACCATTTCGGCCAGCTATACCTGGGCCCATGCCCTCGATGAGATCTCCAATGGCGGCCTGCCGTATGCCGGCGCCAGCACGGAGTTCCAGTACAATATGTTCAACTTGGCCAGTAACTACGGCAATGCGGACTATGACATCCGCAATTCCTTCAATGCCCAGTACGTTTGGCAGACGCCGTTTAAGTTCAGCAACAAGTTCGTCGACGGCGCCTTCGGCGGCTGGACCATCTCGCAAAACTTCTTCGCCCAGTCTGGACTGCCGATGACCATCATCGACGGTAATACCGGCATCGGCAACTACAACGGCAATCAGATTCCGGCCCAGGTCATCGGCGCTGGACAAAACGCTTGCTCCAACGGCTTCAGCACCTGCTTCAACTCGGCGGGGTTTGCTCCGATAGGGGCTACCTACCCGAACCAGATGCGTGGTCAGTACCGTGGGCCTGGGTTCTTTGACTCCGACGTGTCGCTCAATAAGAACTTCAAGATCACCGAGCGAGTCGCCTTCGGTCTCGGTATGAACGCCTACAACGTATTCAACCACCCGAACTTCGCCCAACCAAACAACACCTTTGGTTCCGGTTCGTTCGGGGCCATTACCGCAATGACAGCCCCGCCGACCGGTCCCTTCGGATCGTTCATCCCGGGCCTGCCTGCCAACCGTATTCTCCAGTTGCAAGGCAAGATCGTGTTCTAACCACTTTGGGCTTCCAACAACCGCCGCTTCTGCGGTTGTTGGAGCCGAATCTGCTTCGCTTGCGGCGGCCCTTCGGGGCCGCCTTTTCTGTCTCAGTTGTCAGATTCAGCGGCGGGTGCACGTGCTACTGTGGGATTTCGCTTCTCTTGTCCTAAAACGGGAACATGGAAATATAAAAATCAGGAGGCAGAATCATCGATGTATACAGAAAGTCGTAGAACTACTATCTGTTGCTGCCTCCATTGATATCCGAATCCTGCCATTTCAATAAGATATAACTCCGCTGCAGCCCTCTCACTCTGGCATTGGCCTTGCACTTCTTGAATAGCTTTTCATGCCTAGGGGCGACTAGGTACTTCCACTGGGTTCATCGGCAGGCTGATGTTCCCAAAATAAAACAGCACTCAAACCCAAGCAGACGACCAACTTCTTGAGGGTAAAAATTATGACAGCAAGAAAATTCCTCACCGGGCTTCTGGGCCTGCTGGTGATCGCCGCAGTGATGGCGCCGTCGTTGATGGCGCAGTCGCTGACTACAGGCGATGTCGCCGGTACGGTCACCGACCCAAGCGGAGCGGTCGTACCCGATGCCACCGTAACGTTGAAGAACAATGGCACTGGCGCGACCCGCACCACCACCAGCAGCACTTCCGGCGCCTACCGCTTCTCGCTCCTGTCGCCGGGCAGTTACACCGTAACGGCAGAGGCGCAGGGCTTCAAAAAGGCGCAAACCCTAATCAGCCTCAACGTCGGTCAGGCGAGCGTCGCCGACGTAAAACTGGCGGTTGGCAGCACCTCGCAGACGGTGGAAGTGACCTCGGCTGCGCCAATGGTGCAGAGCGAAAACGCGGATCTCTCCACCAACTTCAGCCAGACGCTGGTCAGCAACCTGCCGAATGGTGGTAACGACATCACGTTTATCGCTCAAACGGCGCCGGGCGTGAGTATGAACGTGGGGGCCGGCTATGGCAACTTCCAGGCCTACGGGCTGCCTTCCACCTCGAACCTGTTCACGGTCAACGGCGAGAACAACATGGATCCGTACCTGAACCTGAACAACTCGGGCGCCACCAACCTGACGCTGGGACGCAACGATGTTCAGGAAGCGACCGTGATCACCAATGCCTATTCGGGCCAGTATGGACAGCAGGCAGGTGCACAGGTCAACTACGTCACCAAGTCTGGAAGCAATGCATTTCACGGCAATGCCGAATACTGGTGGCAAGGCAGCAGCATGAATGGCAATGATTGGTTCAACAACCTGAACCAGGTGCCGCGTCCTTTTGCCAACAACAACCAGTGGGCAGCCTCTTTGGGCGGCCCGATCAAGAAGGACAAGTTGTTCTTCTTCGTCAACAACGAAGGTATTCGCTTCGTCCTACCGGCCACCGGCCCGGTCTATTCCTGGACTCCGGCCGCCATATCGGCTATCACCAGTAACATTGCCGCCACTCAGCCGACCTCCCTGCCTCTGTACCAGAGGTATTTCCAGATCATGCAAGCGCTCCTGGCTACGGCAACTTCGGTAGCTTTGAGCCCGGATGCGACATCCCGGGCCTGAGTGCCACCGGTTGCATTGGCCAGTATCAAGGCAGCACCAATCAGACGGGCAACGAGTGGCTGCTTAGCGGAAGAGTAGACTACAACCTTTCCGACAAGGACCACCTCTACTGGCGCGTCAAAATGGACCATGGAACTCAACCCACGCAGGTTGACTTCATCAACCCGGCCTTTGCCGCCAACAGTTATCAGCCCTCCTATGACGGACAGGGGCAGTGGACGCACAGCTTCGGCTCCAACGCCACCAACCAGTTCGTCTATGCCGGCAGCTACTATCGGGCAATCTTTACCCAGCAGGATCCCGGACTGTTCCCGATGGACGTCTTCGGGTATGGCTTCAACCTCTCCGACCTTGGCGGAACCGTCTACAATTTTCCCCAGGGCCGCAATGTGACCCAGTACCAGTTCGTGGATGACTTCTCCTGGATCAAGGGCGCACACGCTCTGAAGTTCGGAGCCAACTTCCGCCGGTATGACATTACCGACTACACCTTCAGCGTGCTCAACAACCCATTGATCTATGAGCGAGATCCCTTGGACTTCTACAACGGAACGGCCTATCTGTATCGGGAACGGGTTCCTAGCCGGGCTAGTCAGCCGGTCGCCATGTGGGGACTGGGCGTCTATGCCCAGGACGAGTGGCGGGTCAATAAGAGCTTGCAACTGACTTTCGCCCTCCGCCTCGAACACAACTCCAACCCGGTCTGCCAGTTGAATTGCGCCTCGCAGTTGAACGGCAATTTCTACAACCTGCTGGCTGCCGGCGCCATGGGCCCGGACACTCCGTATAACCAGTTCGTCAATTCCGGTCTAAGTCAGGTATATCAGGGTACCGACGCTCTTAACGTTTCGCCGCGCTTTGGCTTTGCCTGGTCACCCGGCGGCAGCGACAAAACCGTGGTTCGCGGCGGCTTCGGCATCTTCTACGATGCTCTGCCTGGGACTCTGGCCGATCCCAGCATGCGCAACATGCCCGGATTGGTTGAAGTCCGCGTACCCAATGGGCTCTGGGCCGATCCTGGCCCAACTGGCGATCAAGCCTCCGTCATGGCTTCCGCCAACGCCATCATGAGCGGGTTCTCCCAGAACGCTTCCTATAACAGCTTGAAGGCTCAGTTGGGAAGCCTGTTCCGCGTTCCTGCATTTACCAACTACCCCTATATGGTTACTCCCTACTATGAACAGTGGAGCTTCGGCATCCAGCAGGCAATCGGCGATAAGACGTCGGTGAGCTTGGGATACAACGGCAACCGCGGCGTCCACATTCCCATCCAGAACTGGCCGAACGCCTATGGCGCGGGCGGCCCATTCCCGGATGCTCCGCCGACGAGTGTCTTCACTAACGTTGGTCAGTACACTTCCAGCGGCATCTCGAACTACAACGACCTCTCTGCCGGCTTCAACCAGCGCATGGCCTACGGCTTTACCATCCAGGCGAACTATATGTGGGGCCACGCCATTGACGAAGTATCCAATGGCGGAACCGGCGTCTTCTACAATGCCAACAGCTCCATCAACAGCCAGATGAACCCCTACTGCTTGCGCTGCAACAACTACGGCCCTGCCGACTACGATATTCGGCACAGCTTCAATGCCAGTTACGTATGGCAGACGCCGTGGAAGTTCAATAACTCGTGGGTTAACGGGGCGTTTGGCGGTTGGACCATGTCCCAGAACTTCTTCGCCCGGACGGGGTTGCCCTGGACGGCGACCGACAGCAACGCGGCCATCGGCAACTATGCCGGGGCTAACAGCGGCTATGCCAGCGTGGTGCCTGGTGTAGTTGCGCAACAGAACTGCAGCAATGGCCTGAGCATTTGCGCCAACATTAACGCTTTCACCACTCCCGCCAGCGGCTTCTCGAACCAGATCCGCAACGGCCTCCGTGGCCCCGGATTCTTTGACTCCGACTTCTCCATCAACAAGAACTTCAAGTTGACGGAGAGGATGGCGTTCGGCGTGGGAGCCAACTTCTACAACGTGTTCAATCATCCCAACTTCCAGAACCCGTCTACTGCCAACATTGCCGCGGGAGAGGGCTCCTTCGGAACCATCACTCAGATGGCCGTTCCGCCCACCGGACCTTATGGATCGTTCTTTGCGAACCTGCCTTCGGCACGCATGATCCAGTTCCAGGGCAAGATCATCTTCTAACCACTTCCAATCTGCTTTGCTTGCGGCGGCCCTTCGGGGCCGCTTTTTTAATTGGCAGTTGTCGGTTGTCGGATTCACCAGCGACGCGGGACCAGCAAATCGCAGTTGCTATTTGGTAGACTTCAAGATTCAGTCAACCTTGTCAGCGACGGACGGAATTGATGTGCACTTGCCGAGCAAACCGGCCAATCGATAACCGACAACCGACAACCGACAACTGGCAGCTGGCAACCGACAACCGACAACTGAGGTCATCATGCCCAATACTCCGCAATCGGCTTTTACGCAACCGGCCATTCAACTAACCAACACCCCCGATTACCGCGAGAACTACGCCAACAGCGTGCAGGTGCGGGTGAATGTGTGGGACTTCTTTCTGGTCTTCGGCACCCTGCAGCAGCAGGACGAGGCGCGGGTGGAGGTCCGCAACTTTCAGGGCATCTATTTCAGCCCGCAGCAGGCCAAGGCGCTGCACACCATCCTGCAGCAGAACCTGGTCAACTACGAGAACACCTTCGGCGAGATCAAGCTCGATCCCCGCATCGGTCCCGGCAGCGGGCCGGTACACTAGGGCGTGTTGACACTCCTCGGGCCGAGTTTGCGATTGGCTTGTCCTTTCCAGGAGTGTCATCCATACCGAACGGCTTCAGCCGCGAGCGGAGGGACCTGCTGTTCGGCCCTATCGCCTGCCACCTCACGCGAACAGCAGGTCCCCTCGGATGCGCTCGGGGCAGGCTCTGCGACTCCGCGCCCGCCCGACTCCTGCCCCATCGCGCGAAAACCGCGCGCAATGAGGACCGCGCAAAAGGCGCGAGTCGGAAAGGCATGGCGGGCGCTCCGCTCAGGATGACAAAGCTAAAATAACGGCGGACGGCGCGGCTGAAGCCGCGCCCCTTCAAATACACCCTGATGACGAAAGCACGTCCTTTGCTGGCCGCGGTACGCGAGTCTCTTGCCACCTACGCTCTTCTGTTCACCTTTCTGTTCCTCACGCACGCTCCCCTGCTGCGCTTGCCGTACTTTTGGGACGAGGCCGGCTACTTCATCCCCGCAGCACGCGACCTGTTGCTGACCGGATCGCTCATTCCGCACAGCACGCTTTCCAATGCGCATCCCCCGCTGGTGATGTTGTGGCTGGCCTTCTGGTGGAAGTTCAGCGCCTACACCCCGGCGGTGACGCGCACTGCGATGCTGATGATCGCCGCCTTCGCGCTGCTGGGACTCTGGCGCCTGGCGCGTCAGGTCGCGAATACATCGGTTGCCGCCGCAACGGTGCTCTGCACGGCGTTGTATCCGGTGTTCTTCACGCAAAGCTCGATGGCCCATCTCGACATGATGGCGGCCGCATTCACGCTTTGGGGATTGGCAATGTATGTGGAGCGCCGGTCAGTGGCGACGATTGTGTTCTTCTCCCTGGCGCCGCTGGCGAAAGAGACGGCCATCGTCACTCCCCTGGCGCTACTGTTGTGGGAATTACTGTCTCCGATGTTAGGTCTTTATCTCGGGGTGCCCCCTCTTGTCATCCCGAGCGGAGGACGGAGTCGAGGGACCTGCTTTTCTCCACGCTCTTTGGCTAGGGCGGGGCAGCCGGCAGAGCCTCAAGAACCTCCCTGTGTATATCGCGGCACGCGGCACGCGCTGGCGTTTCTCATCTGCCTGGTTCCGCTGCTGCTGTGGTTTGAGTACCATCATCACCGCACCGGCTTCTATCTGGGGAATCCGGAATATCTTCGCTACAACCTGCAGGCAACGCTGAATCCGCTGCGCATTCTGCTGGCGCTGCTGATTCGCCTGTGGCACGTTTTCGGTTATCTGAATCTTCTGCTACTCACGTTGGGAGCGCTGCTGGCCATGACCCAGCCGCCGCGGTGCGATTCCAGCGGTGCTCCTCGCCCGCGAATTGCCATCAACGTACAGCTTTCCTTTGCGGTGGTTCTCGCGGCGAACGTGCTGGCGGAATCAGTGGCGGGCGGCGCGGTGCTCGCCCGCTACATGCTTCCCGTCGTGCCGCTGGTCATCCTGGTGTGTGTCTCCACCATTTGGCGGCGCGTCCGGTATTGGGTGTGGTGGATCGCGCTTGTCTGCACGGGCTTTGTGGTGGTGCTCTTTGTGCCGCCGCCGTACCGCATCGCCCCGGAGGACACGCTGCTCTACCGCGACTACGTACTCCTGCACAAGAGGGCCGCAGACACGCTGTCAGCCAAGTACGCGAACGCCCGCGTGCTCACCGCCTGGCCGGCTTCCGATGAACTTACTCGCCCCTATCTGGGATATGTGAAGCAGCCGCTGCACGTAGTGCGCGTCGAGAACTTTTCGCGGCCGGAGATCGAGCGGGCGGCGCAGGCCAGGGAAGAGTTCGACGTCGCTTACCTGTTTACAACCAAGTGGGAGCCGGCGCGTTCGCTGTTTCGCGGCATGCTCTTCGGAAAGGCGGTCGAGGAGCGGTTTTTCGATTACCACGAAGACCTTGCCCCCCGGCCGGCAGCCGATATTCTCGGCGGCAGAATCGTGCAATATCGGAACCGCGACAACGAATGGACCTGCTTGATTTCCATTGAGAGAGTTGACGATGCGGCGGCACGTCATCCGTCGAGTGCCGAACAACGCTAAATGACGACTGGAATATCGGTTCAGCGAGCCGAGTTTCCCAGTCCTTACCTTCCCACCCCACTTCCGCCGGTTGCATCCCATGAGATATTCCCGAGCTCCCGTCGGGAAAAACAAACCTGCAATTTTCAGGAGGCACTTATGACGGAAAAGAAGCTGGAAGGCTGCCGTGTGGCGATCATTGCGACCGATCTGTTTGAAGAGGCGGAACTGATTGAACCCCGCAAGGCGCTGCAGGAAGCGGGTGCGGAAACGGTCGTCATCGCGCCCCAATCGGGTGAAATTCAGGCCGTACGGCACGATGAGAAAACGCAGAAGGTCAAAGTCGACAAGACCTTGGACCAAGCGAGGCCGGCTGATTTCGATGCGGTTCTGCTGCCTGGTGGCGCCATGAATGCGGATGCCTTGCGCATGGACGACAAGGCGCAAAAATTTGTGCAGCAGTTCGACCGCGAAGGCAAACCCATTGCTGTGATCTGTCATGGCCCCTGGCTACTGATCTCCGCCGGACTCGTGAAGGGGCGTCATATGACCAGCTACAAGACCATCCAGGATGACCTGAAGAACGCCGGTGCGATCTGGACGGATCAGCCCCACGTGCGCGACCGCAACTGGGTGAGCAGCCGCCATCCCGGCGATATTCCCCAGTTCAACAAGAACATGATTGAACTGTTTTCTGAGGCGCGGCAGAAGACACATAAAGTAGCATAAGCAAGGGATCACCCGGGGCGCGCTGCAGCGAAAACGCGAGCGCGCCTCTCATGGCGGACCGCGGCCAGTTGCCCCTTTTCGCCGTGACCTCTTCGTGCGTATCATGGCGGCAGAGCTTACGACTTGGCCTTGGATGCGTCAAAAGCGGCGGGGGTGGAATTCAGCATCCGCAATTATCGTGCGGCCGACTTCGACCGCCTATGGGAGATCGACCAGCGCTGCTTTCCTGCCGGCATTTCCTACACGCAGATGGAGCTGAGCGGCTTCATTACCCGCCGCAATGCCATTACGCTGGTGGGCGAATTTCAATCAGTCGAAGCCGAAAGCACTGCCGGCGGAGATGGCATCGCCGGCTTTGTTGTTGCTCATCCCATTCGGCGAAAGTATGGACGCATCCTGACCCTGGATGTTCTTCCGGAAGCGCGTCGCTACGGCCTTGGATCGATGCTCATGACGGCTTGCGAAGAGCGCCTGCGGGGCTCGGGGTGCGCCGCGGTGTACCTGGAGACAGCGGTCGACAATCAGCCGGCTTTGCGCCTATATCGCAAGCTCGGCTATCAGATCCTACGCACACTGCCGGATTATTATGCCAGCCACTCGCTGGACGCCTTCCAGATGGGAAAGCAGTTATAGAAGCCGCATGAAACCAACCTTTTTCCAGTCGGCTGCTGAATTTCGTTGCTGGCTGAAGAAGAATCGCAATCGGGAGCAAGCGTTGCTGGTCGGCTTTCACCGCAAGGAATCCGGCAGGGGCGGCATTAGCTAGCAGGACGCGTTGCACGAGGCCCTCTGTTTCGGCTGGATTGATGGCATCCGCAAGCGATTCGACGACCACCAGCTATACCATCCGCTTCACGTCGCGCAAGCCTTCCAGCATCTGGAGCGCCGTCAACACCGGGCGAGCGGTCGAATTGATGAAGCTGGGCCGCATGCACGCCGCAGGTCAGAAGGCGTTCGACGAACGCGACCAGAGGAAACCACAGCTCTACTCGTACGAACGAGCCGCCTGCAAACTTGAGGGCGCGTACAAAACCCAATTCCGCGCCAATCAGAAGAGCTGGGAATTCTACCAGGCGCAGGCACCGTGGTACCGCCGCACCTCGGCCTACTGGGTGATCAGCGCCAAGCAGGAAGAGACACACCAGCGTCGGCTGGCCCAACTCATCAAGGATTCAGCGGATGGCCGGCGGATCGCCCTCCTGACCCCGACGCGAAGAAAACGGAAGAAGTAAGTCTGCAGCAACTAGCGGAGCTCTTGGACTGCGTGCTACTCCCTGGTCATTGAGAACGTGAAAAGGAGTCGTTTTCGCGGACCAATGAAAACAACCGGCCTAATCCGCGATCGGAACGTTGCGGAAGGTGTACTCCAGCCCGACCGGGTTGCTGATGTCCAGATAAAGAGTGAGCGTGCGCGCCGCCGAGTCTTTGTCGGGCACCTTGAGGGCATACTTCACCCGGGATCCGGCGGGAATGTTGGAGCTCTTGCCGTTAGGAAATGCAAACTGGCCGTGCTTATCCAGGCTGAAGGTGTTTCCCTTGCCATCCACTACATCCACCCGATCAAGCGAAACGAGCGAGCCGCCGGAGCCAAGGTTCGACACATAGCCCCAGCATTCAATGCTGGCCGGATTCATCCTTTGACAAGACTCCATGCTCAGAAGGATCTTGTCCTGCGCCCCTTCGACCGGCTGGCGGTGCAGCATGGGGAGCGCAAGCTTCGCCGCAACAGTGGGAGCCGCCGGCGCTTTTTCTCCCACGGGCTGGGCGCCTACGTTAGCGGCCGTCATGGGGACATTCGAATCGGGCGCCGACGTGCCCGAGGCGGCTGGCTCGCTGGTTGTCGCCGCGCGGGCTACGTTGAGATCGGAGTCCTGGACGAGGGTGCCCGTCGCCGGCGCACGATTTCCTCTGCCATGGAAGTAGTGGATGCCGGCAAAGACTGCACACAGCAAAACCACGCTGGCGACGGCGATCCACAGAGCGACGTGCGGCTCGCGCGAGGCAGATTGTCCGAAGCTGGGGAAGACTTCTTCTTCCCATTCCTGTTCCTGCGAGGCTTGCGGCGAGGCCTGCTCGGCAGACTGCGGAGCCGCGGCAACTTGCAATGTCGACTCGAGGTGTGCGTCGTGAGCGGCGGCTGCATGATCCGTAGGAGAGGTATCGGCCGCATCGTTTTGGCCCTCCTTGGCAGGAGGCGAATGCGGCGGAAGATCGGAGGACGGAATGATCACCGCCGTAGAAGCGCTCGAATCAGGCGACAGCTCTGAGCGCCAAACTGTCTCCGGGCGAGACGGCGGTTCACTCGGTACCGTTGACGCCTTCTGCGCCTGCCGCAGCGACGGTTGGGAAGGCTCGGGAGTTTTGCCTGTTGGTGGCCTCCAGTAGCGCTCCTCTAATTCGCCCGAGAGGCGTTCCAAGGCAGGGAAGTCGCGGCGCAACGGTTCGAGCACGGGCGCATCGGCCCCATCCTGCAGGCTGCACGCCCACCGCAGCCATTCGGTTGCGTTCGGGCCGGGCAGTTCTTTCACGCTTTCGCCGGCGGCTTCCTTGCGCAGTTCCTCAACCGCTTGCAGGCGCAATGCGTTCAAGGCTGCCGCACGCGCAGCGGAGCGATGCTGCACGCTGCCCTCGGCGAGCTCATCGGCGAGTTCTAATACCTTCTCGCGTCGTTGCTGATTGCGTTTCTCCTCGGCGGCGCGCTCGAGATCATGGATGATCTGATCGAGCGCTCGCCTATCGGCCCAGTCGGCATCGGGACGCTCGACGCGAACCAGATCACACAGCATCGCCGCCCTTTGGCAAGCTTCCGTCAGGCTGTGGCGCAGTGGCTCGTCCTCAACCTCCAGCGCCGCTTGCAGGCGGTCAATCTGCGATTGCAGGGCCTGCACACTGCCGTCGAGCTGTGCCAAGGCCGAGGAAACAGGAGATGCCATAAAGTCCTGCCCTCATATTAGGCGACTAGCTTGGCGAATTCTAGCAAAACGTGACGGCTCATCGAGCATGGCTAGCACCCTGCTGTGGCCCCGGAAGAAGCTCCGCAAATACCAGCGCCTGCAACTTGCACGAGGACTCTTCGGCTCCCTTAGACGGTCCACATGTTCGGCTCTAGATTGGCAACAAACTCGTCCAGGTGGGCATAGCCATTGCGAATGGACTGCAGCGATTCGGCGTCTTGCGGATCGTTCAGGCCGAATGCCCACTCCAGCCATTGGTCGGCTTCCGGGCCCGGCAGGTTGCACGGCGCTCCGGAGACCGCGGCTTGCGCCCGTAGCTCCTTGATGGCTTGCTCCCGAAGCTGGTTCATCTGCTCCATACGCGCCGCCCGGCGATGTACAATCTTGCCCTGCTCTAACTTGCCGGCCAGCGCCAGCAAACGGTTGCGTTGTTGTTCGATCTTCCGCGCCTCAACCCGCCGCTCGATCTCCTGCAGCAGCGCCTCCAGCTCCTCACGGGTGTGCCAGGAGGCCTCGGGCATCTCCGCCAACACCAGCGCCCGCAGGTTCCGCGAAGATTCCGCCGCCAGCTTGAGCTGCTCCATTAGTTCGGCCGGCTCGACGGCTTTAGCGGCTCTCAGTCGCCCTACACTTCCATAGAGCACTGCTAGCGAGTCATTCAGCGATGCGATTGCGGAAGGCCATAACGAAGTCATGTCAGACTCCTAAACTGGCACTTTTTTGCGCCATTATCTCGGATCGTGTACTCGTTTCGTGCAGAAAGCGGGGCGCGCCGGAAAGCCAGCAATGTTCTCGCATTTTTCTCTCTGTGCGCGGCCTTTCTTCCAGTGCGGGAAAGCCATTACTGGCAGGGGCCAAACTGTTCCATTTTGACGCCAACGACTTCCCCGTTCAACCGCAGCAGCTCAGCCGGAGTACATCGGAGGAGCGATCTTTGCCCATGCTCATACTCGAGCACAAAACCGCATTTCCTGCGGTTCCTATGCTTACGCTAGTCGTTCGGAAGCGGCCAGCGGCACCCGCGTTGGAGAGCGGCCAGCATAAAGGTGCCTAAAACGCTAATGTTCTACCCCGTTTTTTCCCATATGGCAAGCACAATTTTGTAACAAACAAGAAACCCACCATCCTAATCCGGTCACAGAAATCCCTGTTTCTGCGATCTGTGGCTGGCCTTTCGGGGGCGATTTCTTCCCATAAAAGCGCAAAGTCACAGCAGAGTAAGGCGCCACTCGCCGGGAGCAATTTCGCTGTAGTGCGACCCCTCGTTTTCCCCGGTGTCATGCTGTTGTGGGGCGAAATTGAATAGACAAGCAGGCAAGCGGACCGCACAGACTTTATAGCTTCTTCTGTTTTCCTGCGCCTCTGCGGTGATCGACACCGCGCCGCTATAATGGAAGCTTCATGACTGCCCTGGTATACGCTGCGGTTGCATACGTGCGCAGCCCGGTCGGGTTTTTTGTCGAGGAGTTGCGGCGCGAATTGCATCCCGCGCATACCCATGCGGATGCACACATCACCATTCTTCCGCCGCGCGCTCTCTGCGGCACAGAAAAGCTGGCGCTCGGCGTGCTGGGCGAGGTCTGCCGCTCGACCCCGGCCTTCGACGTTACCATAGGCGATGTGGAAACCTTTAGCCCGCTAACGCCCACGGTTTTCCTGCGCGTCGCACGCGCCGCCTACCGCCTGCGCGAGTTGCACGACAAGCTCAATCGCGATGCTCTCCATTTTGATGAGCCCTGGCCCTACATGCCGCATCTCACCATTGCCAAGCTGGACACCACCGAGGAAGCCCGCAAAGTGTTGGAGATTTCCCGCAAACGATGGCGCGATTACGTTGGCCCTCGCACCGTGCGCATCGAGTCGCTGACGTTCGTCAAGGGAGTGGGCGAGCGTTGGTTGGATCTGGCCGAGACACCCCTCAACGCCGTCCCGCTGCAGTAGATGCCATAAGCTCCAGCGCCCGCGCTTCCTCTTCATGACGCAGCACGCGCAAAGCGCCTTCCACCAGCGCCTGCAATTCGTCTTCGCCGGGATACCGCACCGTGGGAGCGACCCAGCTTACGTATTCGTTTAGCGCCGCGACCAGGCGATCCGAATGCGCCATGCCGCCGGTCAGCAGCAGGGCATCCACCCGTCCGCGCAGCACCGCGGTCATCGCGCCAATCTCCTTCGCAATCTGGTACACCATCGCGTCAAATACCAGCGCGGCTCGGCGGTCGCCGGAGGCAATGCGCCGCTCCACTTCCAGCAAGTCCTTGGTGCCCAGATAGGAGCACATGCCGCCCTCGCGGAACAATGCCGCTTCCACTTCTTTATGCGAATAGCGTCCGCTGAAGCAGAGCTCCACCAACTGCATCGCCGGCATCCCGCCGGCGCGCTCGGCGGAGAACGCGCCTTCCTCGCGAGAATTGGTCACGTCAATCATGCGGCCCCGCACATGCGCCGACACCGAAATGCCGCTGCCCAGGTGCGCCACAATCAGGCGTAGCGATTCATACGGCTTTCCTTGCTCGCGCGCGTAGCGCTTGGCGACGGCCTTGGAATTCAGTGCGTGCGACAGGCACTGCCGTTCCAGCAGCGCCGATCCCGATAGGCGCGCCCGATCCAGCCACTCGTCCACACTGACCGGATCGACAACGTAAGCTTCTACGCCGGCCTTGCGCGCCAGGCTATGCGCCAGAAACGCGCCGAGATTCGAGGCGTGCTCGCCGCGCCGGGCCAGCCGCAGCTCTTCCAGCATGTCGTCATTCACCAGGTAGGTCCCGCTGGCCACGGGCGGCAGCAATCCGCCGCGTCCCACCACGGCGTCAACTTCCGTGATGTTGTGGCCGGCTTCACCCAGCTCCGCTTCAATCTGTTCCGCGCGGAACAGTTGCTGCTCAAGGATTGGTTGGCTGCGAAAGGGCGCCAGTTCCGCGTCCGGGTGCCGGATGTTCTTGACGAAGACCGCGGCCTCGTTCCGATAGAGCGCAAATTTCGTGGAAGTCGAGCCGGGATTGATGGCGAGAATGGTGAACTCAGCGGGCGGCAAAGATCACCCCCAGCGCGATGGAATTGATCTTGTCCTCGGCGCTTTCCACGCGCGAGGGAATCAGGATGGGGACCTTCGCGCCCGCCACCACGTGCGCGCACGCCGAGCCGCCGAGATACTTCGCGGATTTTGCCAGCAGGTTGCCGGACTCAATGTTGGGCACGACCATGCAGTCGGCATGGCCGGCCATGGGATGTTGAATGCCCTTGGCGCGTGCTGCCGATTCCAGCAGTGCGCAGTCCAGCGCCAGCGGCCCGAAGACTCCCGCCTCGCCGAACTCGCCGGCCTGGCCCATCTCGGTGAGCCGCCGGGCATCGACGCTGGAGGGCACCGACTCGCTGACTGCTTCAGTCGCGCTCATGATTGCGATGTTGGGCCGCGCCAGCCCCAAACAGCGCATCACTTCGATGGCGTTCTCGACGATCTGCTTTTTCTGCTCCAGGTTCGGCGCAACATTCAGCCCCCCGTCGGTGATGCCCACCAGCCGGACCTCGCCGGCCAGCTTGTCTTCATATAGCAGCACGTCGCTGAGCAGGCGGCCCGTGCGCACGCCGGCCTGCTTGTCGAGAACGGCGCGCAGAAGTTCGTCGGTGCGCAGATGACCCTTGAGGAGAAGATCCACCTGGCCGTCTCCTGCCAGATGAGCGGCGACTACAGCGGCATGGTCTGCGCTGACGAATTGTGCCTTGGCGACCAGATCTGCAAGTCCAAGCTCTTGCGCCTTGGCCCGAATCTTATGTTCGTCGCCGATGAGCAGCGGCGTGGCAATTCCGAGCTGCAGAGCGCCGTCGGCCGCGGTAAGCGCAACTTCATCATCCGCACCGACGACCGCAACTCGCTTCGGTCCCAGAGGCTGCGCGCGATGGCGGAGCTCAGAGAAATTTGTGACAACTTGAGTAGTAGGTAAAGCGGTAGCGCCTGGCATGGAGCAATGGTCACCCCCGGGCGCACCGGCTTGCAGTGAGGTGGGTCACACTGCCGGCGGAACGGTCCTCGGCTCGGATCGGCGGATTCATTCGAGCTACGCTGTCCTCAAGCGGTTTGCAGAAGAGACAACCGCGATGGCAGGTTCACAGAGGAGGGCAGGCTCGGTAGATCTGGCCTTTAGGCCAGCGTCCAAGCGCTCTATTCACTTCATGAGCCGGCTTCAGCCGGCGGCACAGAACCAGCGAATCAGAGTTTCTCAGCCGTCCTCAACAGCGCCCGCTGTACTTCTGCCGGCAGGCGAAGACCGACGAAATAGGCGGCAGGATACAGGTAATCCTCGCCCTATTCGTCGACGATGCGCAGCAATTTATGTCTGGCGGCAGCAGCATCTGGAATCGCGGGGTACAGCTTCCGCCGTTCGAGCGACGCGGCATAGCCTTCATTCCGCACGCAGAGCACAAAGGCGCTGTTATCCCCCCTCTTGCGCGAGGAGCCGCTTGATCTTGAATTCCTTTTTACCGATACCATGGGCTTCATACCCAATGTAACTCCGCTTTTCAGCATCGTGCCATCTTCAAGTTGGATGTTAGCGATACCCTTCAGTTTTCTCCGTGAGGCTCGTCCGTAGGCCCTCCACAACCAGCGGCGTTCGCGAATGGACGGACCGGCCGCGATGACTTCCACCTCCGCGATGCTGCCCAGGACCTCAAAGTACATTCGGGCCATTGTAACTGTGGACACGCCCAGCCCAGAGAGTATCCTGTTCCGTACCGTCGGACGAGGCGAGAGAGATGAGCCCGGTCCGGCCAGGAGAGGCTCCATTGAAATCACGCAGGGAGTTCTTGACGCAAACCACGTTGGCTGTTCTGGGAGCCTCCGTCGCTTCCTACGGCCAGGCGCAGAATTCTTCCCCATCGCAGCAGCAACAACAACTGCCGCCAGGCGCGCCGCCCGCATTCGGGACCGCGCCTGCAGTCGGGCCGGAGGTTTCGCCCGGCACTTTTGCCGAAGCGGAGAAGTTGGTGCAGGTGGAATACACTCCCGCTCAGCTTGCCGAGTGCGCCGGCAACTGGCGCATGGCGATGGCGCCACTCTACGAGCGCCGCACCGGCCCGCACAAAGTAACGCTCGAGCCAACTCTCGCTCCTGCCACATTGTGGGACCCGGTGCTACCCGGTGAAAAATCGGGGCCAGCACAGAATCGCTTCGTCCGCAGCAAAAGTGAGCCTGGCCCGTTGCCGTCGAAGGACGAAGACATCGCGTTTGCCTCCGTCACTCAGCTCTCGGGTTGGATTCGGCAGCGCAAGCTTACCTCCGAGCGCCTGACCAACATCTACCTGACGCGCCTGCGCGAGTACAGTCCCAAGCTGCGCTGCGTCATCACCCTGACCGCAGACCTGGCGCTCCAGCAGGCCAGGCAGGCCGACCGGGAGATCGCAGCAGGGAAGTATCGCGGGCCGCTGCACGGGATTCCGTATGGAGTTAAGGATCTTCTCGACACGGCGAATATTCCGACGACCTATGGCGCGGAGCCGTTCCGCAATCGCGTGCCCAAGGACAATGCGGTCGTCGTGCAACGGTTGACCGATGCCGGCGCGGTGCTGGTGGCTAAGCTCAGCCTCGGCGCTCTGGCGCTGAACGATGTCTGGTTCGGCGGGCAGACCATGAATCCCTGGCTGCTGGAGGAAGGCTCGTCCGGCTCCAGCGCCGGCCCCGGCGCAGCGACGGCGGCGGGACTGGTTGCCTTCGCCATCGGCAGCGAGACCGATGGCAGCATTGTCAGTCCGTCGATGCGCTGCGGCATTACCGGACTGCGCCCCACCTTTGGCCGCGTCCCGCGCACCGGCGCGATGACGCTCTGCTGGTCGCTCGACAAACTCGGCCCCATGGCGCGCTACGCGGAAGACACCCTGCTGGTGCTCGACGCCATTTCTGGCCCCGATCCTGGCGATCTGTACAGCCTTCCCAGCAAGCTCGATTTCGACGCCGACGCCAGCGTGAAGGGACTTCGTCTAGGCTACTTCCCGAAGTGGATGAAAGAGCCGCCCGCGACCGATGTCGATCGCGCCGCGCTGGAAACGGTCCGCAAAGTTGATATGGTTCCGGTCGAGGTTTCGCTGCCGGACTGGTCTTATGATTCGCTGGACCTGATTCTGTTCGCCGAATCGGCGGCCGCCTTCGAGGAACTGGTGCTCTCGGGGGAAGTCAATCAGCTCAAAATGCAGGTGCCCGATGCGTGGCCAAACACATTTCGTCAGTCGCGCTTTTTGTCGGCAGTCGATTTTGTGCAGGCCGATCGCATGCGCCGCAAAGTGGCGCAGGAGATGGCGCGGCTCTTTAATCAGGTCGATCTGCTGCTGGTGCCGTCGCTGCGCGACGAGATGCTGACCATCACCAACTTCACCGGCCAGCCTTCGCTAACGCTGCGCGCGGGATTTGTGGAAGTGTCGGAGGCGCGCAGCGACTGGGCGCCCGATCCGAAGCATCCACTACCGAAGTTCTCGCCGCCGCGCCGTGTGCCCCACGGAGTCACCCTCATAAGCGGCCTGTTCGAAGAAGGAACTTTGGGCGAGGCCGGGATGGCGCTGGAAAAGGCCTTTGCCGTCGCCAGCGAGCGCCCGCCGGGATTCTAGGGGCTTGCGATTGTCACCACGCTCCGACCGGCTGGTAAAAGCGCCCCTGGCGGGAGAGGAGTCATCACGGCGCCAGCCACCGTCACGCTGCTGGCTTGAGGGATTGCGTAGGGTGAACCAGGCGCCAGCGAGAGCCCTCCGGCGTTGGAATTGAAGATATAGAGGCCACAAGCGCTGCCGCTCTGCTGGCAGAATTGCGAAGACGGGTTGGTGATGGCATAGAGGTGGCCGGAACTGTCCCAGGCGAAGCTGCCGAATGGGACCGCTGACTCCTGGACGGCTCCGATGGGAAGCAGCGTTCCATTGGATTGCAACTGGTACATCTGAATGCCGCCGGTGAGGGCAACGGCCAGATATCGGCCAGTGGGATCGAAGGCCATTGCGTTCTCGTTGGTAATCACCTGCGAGACCTTGCTGAGCACTCCATTGTTCCCAATCCTGTAGGTGGCGATGCCTTCAGGCCCGCCGCAGCATAAGCTGCCGTTCCACGCCGCAGCCACGTACCCCAAGGCCGAGGTGGCAATCCCTTGTGAGCACAATGACCAACTGCCAGCATTAGGGCCGGCCAGTCCCTGCGCGTCGCTTTGGAATGGGGTCAGCGTTCCACCTGCCTGCCGCCTGTATCCCCATACGCCGCCATCCCACTTACAGACGCTCCAGACATAAGCAAATCGACCATCCGGGGTGAAGGTCAACGGCCATCCGCCAGCAGTGGAGCCCAGACCTTGCGAGTTGGGATAGGCAAGATACGTAAGCTGACCATTTGCTCCCGCCGTCCACTGCTCGTATTCGTTGTTGGCGCCGTCAAAGAACCAGTTATCGGTATAGAGGTTTCTTCCGTCGAGAGGAAGGCTCAATGACCAAACAAATGCGGACTGCTGGTCCGGGTCATATCTCGTGCCGTCAACCGACGAGGTTTCCGTCAAGGAGCCGCTCGAGTCCGCAGTGTACGTCGCGACATTCTTCTGGTCTGTTGCGAACACGTGATTGCCGGTTCCGACCAACGACCACGCCGGGCCGCTGAATGGCGAATCAGGAACAGGCTGCGCGGAGCCGTCCTGAGCTACTGCGTAGCCAAAAATCTGGCCCGTGCTGGGGGAAGGAAAAGAACCGACGTAAACGTAAGCGGATGTACCCGGCTGGTCGCTGCCGATTACCGCTCCGAAGGCTAACGCGGGGAACGCGGCGACGATCAGTATCAAGCTAGCAAGGGACAAGGAGCGTGAGGCGTTACCAGGGATGTGGCGCATGGGCTCTCCTACTCAGAGCTTGCGGAAGATAAGAAGCAGAATCTGAGCGAAAGGTTTCCTGCCGCTGAAACCGGCTGCACGCGCAACAAGATGAAAGATGGGGTTTACTAACACGGAGACACAGAGGCACAGAGAAAAACATTGGAACCTCGGTGCCTCTGTGGTTAATTTGTTCCTACTTCGCCAGTTCGTAGCCGGCAAAGAAATAGCTCAGCTCGAAGCGGGCGGTGTCCTCGGCGTCGGAGCCATGGACCGCGTTCTTTTCGATATTGGTCGCCCACTTCTTTCGAATGGTGCCCTCGTCGGCCTTGGCCGGGTCGGTGGCGCCCATCAGCGCACGGTATTCGGCGATGGCGTTTTCCTTTTCTAGCGCGATGACGATGATCGGCCCGCTCGACATGAAATTGGTGAGCGACTCGAAAAATGGCCGGTTCACATGCACGGCATAGAAGCCTTCGGCCTGCGCCTTGTTGATGTGCAACATCTTCATGCCGATGATGCGGAATTTGTTTTCCAGAAGCGTGTGAATGATGTCGCCCGCCGCGTTCTTGGCGACCGCGTCGGGCTTGATGATGGAAAGACTACGTTGCAGGGTCTTCATGCGTGAATTCGATTGTCCTTTGTTGGTTTGGGCTACTTCGATGTCGCTTTTCGCCGTTCGCCAGAAGCTCGTCGGCGACTTATCAGGCCTCAACGGCGACCAGATCGGTTTTCGCGGCGCGTTGCCTCAGCGCTTTTAACGGTTGATACTCCGGATCATCAAACATGGCCTGCGCCGCAGCCATATCAGGAAAACGAAGCAAGACCAGACGGCTCGGCTTCCAGTCGCCCTCCATTATTACGAACTTCCCCCCGCGAACCACGTACTCGCCACCGTGCTTGCGAATGAGAGCCGGCACCTTGGACTTGTACTCCTCGTAGGCTTCAGCATCCTGCACATCAATATTCACAATTATGTATGCGCTCATGGAGTGCTCTCCGGCTTGAAGAGGCGTGCCCTTGCCCTGGCCCCGCTTCCATCACGCAAGCAGGGCTTGATCACGCTTTGGATGCTGCTTCCGACAACCAGACACTCGGAATCATCGCGGCATTTCGTTGAAAATCGCCTTGGGGTGCCCCGTTCCAGCCGTCTTTTGGCTGGGGCGGGGCAGTGACTCGAATCGCCTTTGCCCCAGCCTCGCCAAAAGAAGGCCAGAATGGGGCACCCAAGGTCCTCATTGTTATGAGCGAACCGCAGGCCTATGGGCCACGCGTGCGAAAAACCAGCGGTCACAACCGACAACTGACAACTGACAACTGACAACTGACAACTGACAACTGACAACTGACAACTACCTCATCATCGCCGACTGCGCCTTCACCAGCGTCTCGCCGATGTCCGCCGGCGACGCCGCGACGTGGATGCCCGCCGCTTCCATCGCCTTGATCTTCTCCGCCGCCGTGCCTTTGCCGCCGGAGATGATCGCGCCCGCGTGCCCCATGCGGCGCCCCGGAGGCGCCGTCCGCCCGGCGATGAAGCCCACCACCGGCTTGCGCACGTTCTGCCTGATGAATTCGGCCGCTGTCTCTTCGGCGCTGCCGCCGATCTCGCCGATCATCACGATGGCTTCCGTCTCCGGATCTTCGTTAAACAGCCGGATCGCATCGACGAAATTCGTTCCGATAATGGGGTCGCCGCCGATGCCGAGCGCCGTCGATTGCCCGATGCCGCGCGTCGTCAACTGATATACGGCCTCGTAGGTCAGCGTGCCCGAGCGCGAGACGATCCCGACATTGCCTTCCTTATGAATATGCGCCGGCATGATGCCGATCTTGCACTTGCCCGGCGAGATGACGCCCGGGCAGTTCGGCCCGATCAGCCGCGAATTCTTCGTCTTCAGGAACTCCCAGACCGTGACCATGTCGCGCGCGGGAATGCCTTCGGTGATGCAGACGATCAGCGCCACCCCGGCATCGGCAGCTTCCATGATGGCGTCGGCCGCGGCCGGAGGGGGAACGAAGATCACCGTCGCGTTGGCGCCGGTCTTCTCCACGCCGTCGCGCACTGTATTGAAGATGGGCCAGCCCTCGTGCGTGGTGCCGCCCTTGCCGGGAGTCACGCCGCCGACAACATTGGTGCCGTATGCCGCGGCATTCTTGGAGTGGAACGTGCCTTCGCGTCCCGTCAATCCCTGCACCAGCAGGCGAGTGGATTTATCAACCAGTATGCTCATCGAACCCCCTTGGCGGCGGCGACGACTTTCTCGGCCGCGTCTTTCATGGTCTCTGCCACAATGAATTTCAGTCCGCTCTCCTGCAGGGTCTTGCGCCCCTGCTCGACGTTGGTGCCTTCCAGCCGCAGCACAATCGGCAACGGGATGTTGGTCTTGCGCGCGGCGCTGACGATGCCATTGGCCAGCGTGTCCACGCGCAGGATGCCGCCGAAGATGTTGATCAGCACCGCCTTCACGTTCTTGTCGCTGAGCAGAATTTCGAAGGCGTGGGTCACCTGCTCCTCGTTGGCGCCGCCGCCTACGTCGAGGAAGTTGGCCGGCATGCCGCCGGCGTACTGGATGATGTCCATCGTAGCCATGGCGAGGCCGGCGCCGTTCACCATGCAGCCCACGTTGCCGTCCAGCTTGATGTAGTTCAGGCTGTACTTGCTGGCCTCGACCTCCAGCGGCGCTTCCTCGCTCAGGTCGCGCAATTCCACGATCTCGGGATGGCGGTAGAGCGCGTTGTCGTCGAAGTTCATCTTGGCGTCGAGGGCGAACAGCCGGCCGTCGGTGGTGGTGATGAACGGGTTGATCTCGACCAGCGAGGCGTCGGTGTCTTCGGCGGCGCGCGCCAGCGCCATCATGAACTTCACCGCACCCGAAATGTAGCGCGGCTCGAGGCCCAAGCGGAAGGCGATCTTCCGCGCCTGAAACGCCTGCAGCCCGAAGCCGGGAGTGATGTGCTCCTTAATGATGGCGTTGGGATCTTTCGCGGCGACTTCCTCGATCTCCATGCCGCCGGCCGCCGACGCCATAAAGACGTTGCGTCCCACGACGCGGTCGAGCACGATGCCGAGGTAGAGTTCCCGGGCGATGGGCAGCGTCTCTTCGATCAGCAGTCGCTGCACGATTTTGCCTTCCGGGCCGGTCTGGTGCGTCACCAGCTTCATGCGGAGCATTTTGCCGGCGATCTCGGAGGCTTCTTCCGGCGACTTGGCCAGCTTGACGCCGCCACCTTTGCCGCGCCCGCCGGCGTGAATTTGCGCTTTCACCACCACGCCGGTGGCGCCTTCCTGAAACAGCGCCCGTGCCGCATCGAACGCCTCTTCGCGACTGTCGGCCCTGCGGCCGCGCGGCACCGCCACTCCGTACTTCGCCAGAATGGCTTTTCCCTGATACTCGTGAATTTTCATGATGTATTACGGCCCGAGCTGGGTGCCCCACTCTAGCCATCTTTGGGCTAGGGTGGGTTCACGGGACTTGTCTGCTCCTTATAAGGATGGCGTAACAACTAGGAAACCTGTGATTGTATAAGACCGGACACGATGGAAGCTAGTGCGTTAATCACAGTCAGCACCGGAGACTGGTCATGTGAAATTCTTCCCGGGTCAATCGCAATTTGCGAATGTATTCGCGTAACGTGCCTTCCGGCAGGGAATCTTTGCCGTGCGGCTCGTGGAACGTTGCCACGGCCGGTTCGCGGGACGGCGAATAAAACGCCCTCGCCGATCCATGACCGGATTTCATTGGCTTGTAGCCTAGCTTCGACAGCACACAGACAAACCGTCGCCACGGAAGTTGCGAAGGTAGCTTGCCTTCTATCATTTAAACCAGCGCGAGAAGACGATTGTCATAAAGCGTGGCGGACATGCGCATGAGGGTTTGGTTAAGAGGAATGGCCATCTCCGACAGGCAGCGTTCCCGCGATCTCCTGCGAAGCAGCTTGATGGTCTCAGACAGGCGATCCAGTTGTTGCAGCGCATCCAAGTGGGCCAGGATGGCGTCGCGCATATGGCGCTGGGCCTGCTCGAAAGTCCTGCCGAACACAGCTATCGGAACATCCTCGGCGATGCCGTTCCACACGTCTTCTTCCTGCCAGAACTTGCACAACACCGGTATCTCGATGCTGAAATCGGCAGTCGACTTCTTTTTTGCCGCTTTCTTTGTCGCTGAAGGCACAACCTCGACCTCTGCGCAATTATAGACAATCGGCTGACCGCGGATCGTTCCAGGCGCCGCTAGTTTTTCGCCGCCCGCCGCTTCCAGCCATTGTGCCGAATCGCCGGCTTCAGCTTTTCCCGCGCCTGGGCGGCCGCGCCCTCGAGAACCATACGGCAAACTTCACCCGCATAGTTTTCGTCCATCTCAGAATGGCGGATCAGAAAGCGCATGTAGACGGCGCCATAGAGAACGTCCAGCACCAGGTCCAAGTCCAGGTTGCGGGGCAGTTCGCCGCGCTCGATGCCACGCCGCAGCGTCTGGTAGGCCCACTGGCGGCGTGGCCGCAGCAGGCGATTGCGAAACTCTTCCAGCAGCTTCGCATCGGATTGCCCGGCGGCGATGACCGCCTTCACAATGCAGCCGCGCGAGGAATGCAACACCGCCACGAATTGGCTGATCTGCAGGGCCATGTCGCGGTACACCGATCCGCTATCGGGGAAACGCAGTTCCTCATCCGTGCTGGAGACGAAGGCATCCACCACCAGCGCGCCCTTGTTCGGCCACCAGCGGTAAACGGTAGCTTTGCCTACCTTGGCGTCGGCCGCAATGGCCTCAATGGAAAGCTCGGCCAAGCTTTGGCGGCGCAGCAGTTTGAGGGTGCTGCGCAGAATGGCGCGCCGCGCATCTTCGGAGCGCGGCCGCCCGGGCGGACGCTTGCCGGCGTCTCGCGCTGCCAGCCAGGTTTGGCGGGAAGAAGCCATAAAAGCCGTTGTCAGTTGCCGGTTGTCAGTTGTCAGTTGTCAGTTAGGGCCTGCCCGTTGCTTCGGCTTCGTGTCCTAGTTGCCGGTCGATGCCTCCAATTCGTGTCGGCGGGGTTCGACTGGCACGCCCCAAGCGGCTTCGCGTGTCTTCTGCCGAGAACAGCTAAACTGAGCACTAACAACTGTTTTCTTGAATCCGATACGTTCCGTATCGTATCATATACCAATATTGCGAAGATGCAATCGTATGCAGTTGTCAGTTAGAACTTCGGTGCCGGCAACCTTGGCGGCAGACTCGCTGCCAACTGCCCACCGACAACTGACAACCGACAACTGACAACTGTCTTATGTGGATTGTTGCTCTAGCGCTGCGGCGCCCTTATACCTTTGTGGTGATGGCGCTCGTCATCATTCTGCTGATGCCGCTGGCCATCGTGCGCACCCCCGTCGATATCTTCCCCGACATCAACATCCCGGTGATCAGCGTGATCTGGTTCTTCACCGGCTTCGCGCCGGAGGACATGGCCAACCGCGTGGTCAGCAATTCCGAGCGCATCACCACCGTCACCGTTAACAATATCGAGCACATCGAGTCGCAGTCGGTCAACGGGATGGGCGTCATCAAGGTATATTTCCAGCCGCAGGTCAATATCCAGACCGCCATGTCGCAACTGACCGCGGCCATGCAGACCATCCTGCGCTCCCTGCCAAATGGCAGCACGCCGCCGCTGATCATTCAATACAGCGCCTCTACCACGCCCATCGTGCAGCTCGGCCTCAGCAGCAAAACCTTGCCGGACTCGATGCTGTTCGACCTGGGGCAAAACTTTTTGCGCACGCAACTGGCGACGGTGCCGGGCGCGGCCACGCCGTATCCTTACGGCGGCAAAATCCGCCAGGTGCAGGTCGATTTGGACATGCCGCGGCTGCAAGCCAACCATCTCTCGCCGGCTGACATTGTCAACGCCCTCGACGCCCAGAACATCATCACCCCCTCCGGCACCGCCAAGATCGGCCTGCTGGAGTACCAGGTGGAGATGAACAGCGCGCCGCGCACCATCGCCGACCTGAATAACATTCCTATCAAGACAATAAACGGCGCTACCATCTACCTGCGCGATGTTGCCCACGTGCGCGATGGCTTCTCGCCGCAGACCAACATCGTCCGCCAGGACGGCGTGCACGGCGTGTTGATGTCGATGTACAAGGTGGGCTCGGGTTCGACCATCACCATTGTCAACGCCATCAAACACATCGTTCCCATCGCGCTGCAAGCGCTGCCCAAGGGAGTCGTGGTCAAGCCGCTGTTTGACCAGTCGGTGTTTGTGCGCGCCTCCATCAACGGCGTGCTGCGCGAGGCACTGATCGCCGCCGCCTTGACCGCCTGCATGATACTGATTTTCCTCGGCGATTGGCGGCCCACCATCATCATTTCCATTTCTATCCCGCTGTCGATCTTTGTCTCCGTGCTGCTGCTCAGCGCGCTGGGCGAGACCATCAACATCATGACCCTGGGCGGCCTGGCGCTGGCCGTCGGCATTCTGGTGGACGACGCCACGGTGGAGATCGAGAACATCGAGCGAAACCTTGCCCAAGGCAAGGAGATGAAGCAGGCCATTCTGGATGGCGCCTCGCAGATCGCCGTGCCGGCCTTTGTTTCCACGCTGTCCATCTGCATCGTTTTTGTGCCGATGTTCTTCCTCACCGGTGTTGCGCGCTTCCTGTTTGTGCCGCTGGCGGAAGCCGTGGTCTTCGCCATGCTGGCCTCGTACTTTCTGTCGCGCACCCTGATTCCCACGCTGGTGATGTACATCATGCGCGGCCACGAGCACCGCGAGGCCGGCGCCAAGACTTTCTTCGGGCGCTATCAGCGCGGCTTCGAGCGCGGCTTTGAAAAATTCCGCTGCGGCTACTATCAACTGCTGGAGACGACGCTCGAGCACCGCAAGCTATTCGCCGCCTGCTTCCTGGCTTTCTGCGGACTTTCGCTGCTATTGGTGTTCGCCCTGGGCGAAGATTTCTTCCCCAGCGTTGACGCCGGTCAGATGCGGCTGCACATGCGGGCGCGCGACGGTATGCGAGTCGAGGAAACCGCGCGGCTTTGCGATGAGGTCGAAAGCTATCTCCGGACCCAGATTCCGAAAGACGAGCTGGTCACAATCCTCGACAATATCGGACTGCCCAACTCCGGCATCAACCTGGCCTACAGCAACTCGGGCGTCATCGGCACCAGCGATGCGGAAATTCTGCTGGGCTTGAACCAGGAGCACCATCATCCCACTGCCGGCTATATCCGCAAACTGCGCGCGAGTTTGCCCCGGCAGTTTCCCGGCGTGGAGTTTTTCTTCCAGCCGGCCGATATTGTCACCCAGATCCTGAACTTCGGCTTGCCCGCGCCCATCGACATCCAACTGATAGGCCCCGACATGACGACCAACTACGCTATCGCGCAGCAGATTTCCAACCGCCTGCGGTCCATCCCCGGCGCCGCTGACGTGCATGTGCAGCAGATGCTCAACCTGCCGACGCTGCACCTGAATATTGAACGCGACCGCGTCACCCAGGTGGGCATGACGGCGGCCAATGTGGCGCAGAGCGTGCTGGTGTCGCTGAGCGGCAGCTTCGCAACCGCGCCCAATTTCTGGCTCAATACGAACAATGGCGTCAGCTACAACGTCGCCGTGCAGTCGCCGCAATATCGCGTGACCTCGCTGCAGGACCTGATGAACACCGAGGTCAGCAATCCCGCGGCGCCCACTCCGCAACTGCTGAGCAATCTGGCGCAGGTAACCCCGGTGGAGCGGCCGGCGGTGGTCTCGCACTACAACGTGCAGCCGGTCATCGACGTCTACGCCAGCACCCAGGACCGCGACCTGGGCGGCGTCTTCCACGATGTGGACAAGGCGCTGCAGCCTTTTCGCCGGCAGCTGCCGCGCGGCACACAGCTTATCGTGCGCGGGCAGGTAGAGACCATGAAGACTTCTTTCATCGGCCTGGGCGTCGGCCTGTTGTGCGCCATCGCCCTGGTCTATTTCCTGATCGTGGTGAACTTCCAGTCCTGGCTCGACCCCTTCATTATCATCACCGCTTTGCCAGGCGCGCTGGCGGGCATCTGCTGGATTCTCCTGCTCACCCACACCACGCTGAATGTTCCGTCACTCACCGGCGCGGTGATGTGCATGGGCGTCGCGACGGCGAACTCCATCCTGCTGGTTTCTTTCGCGCGTGACCGCATGCGGCTGGGCATCCCGGCCGCGGAAGCCGCGCTGGAAGCCGGCTACACCCGCATCCGCCCGGTGCTGATGACCGCGCTGGCCATGATTATCGGCATGGTGCCCATGTCGCTGGGATTGGGCGAAGGCGGCGAGCAGAACGCTCCCCTGGGACGCGCGGTTATCGGCGGCCTGACGTTCGCTACCGTGGCGACGCTGTTCTTTGTGCCTACGGTCTTTGCCATGATTCACGGGCGCAGGGAAGCCAGAGAAGCGCAGAGACGGAAGTAGAATAGTGGAAACCGAAACCAAGACGATGGAAGCGCAGCACAATCCGCGTGCGGAACGAGAAACGTTCCGCAGGCCGTGTTCTGACCAGCAATCTCACGGCACCCAGGTCGACGAAGACGGCAGGCTAGCGGCAGAAATCACCCCTCCGCCCAAGCTCCCGCCGGCTACGCCGCGCAAGGCTTTGCTCTTTATTGCCCTCGTGCTGCTGGCGCTGCTGGTAGGCGGACTGGTCCGCATGTTCACCCGCATTCACGACAGCCGCGTGCTGGCGGATGAAACCGACCAGAACGCCATTCCCACCGTCGCGGTTGTCCATCCCACGCTGGAGAAGCCCGAAGAAGAGCTGGTGTTGCCGGGCACGTTGCAGGCGTATATCGAATCGCCGATTTACGCCCGTACCAACGGCTACCTGTTGCGCTGGTATCACGATATCGGCAGCCACGTGCACGAGGGAGAATTGCTGGCTGACATCGACACCCCGGAGGTCGATCAGGAGCTGATGCAGACGCGGGCCACGCGGCAGCAGGTGATCGCCGCGATGAACCTGGCGAAAATCAACGCAGACCGTTATCAGGCGCTGCTCAAGACCGACTCGGTTTCGCAGGAGGAATCGGATACTCAGAGCAGCGGCTATGAGCAGGCCAAAGCGAACCTTGCCGCCGCCGATGCCAACATGCACCGCCTCGAAGAGTTGGAAGGGTTCAAGCATGTCTACGCGCCCTTTAACGGCGTCATCACAAAACGTAACGTCGATCCCGGAGCCCTCATCAACGCGGGCAGCACCGGCACCAGCGGTCCGCGGGAGATGTTCGACATCGCTCGCACCGATCCCCTGCGCGTCTTCGTTTCCGTTCCTCAGGCCTACTCGCCGGCCATTCACCCGGGAGTGGAGGCGGTAATTACCTTGCAGGAATTTCCCGGCGAGAAGTTTCGCGCCGCGGTGGCGCGCACCGCTGAAGCGATCGATCCCACAACCCGAACCTTGCTGACGGAAGTAGACGTTCCCAACAAGGATGGCCGGCTGCTTCCGGGATCCTTCGGCGAGGTACACTTCCAGCCCGACATTAACGTGGACCGAGTCACCATTCCTGTGAACGCCATGTTGTTCCGCCGCCAAGGGGCGCAGGTCGCGGTAGTGGACGCCAACGGCAAAGTGCAACTCCGTCATATCACCATTGGCCGCGACTATGGCACTACGCTGGAGATCGTCGGCGGGGTGAGTGTGAACGATCGCGTGATTGTGAATCCCTCGGATTCCATCGAAGACGGCCAGCAGGTGAAGGTCGCACCCGCCCACCAGGGAGGCGGGCAGTTGTGAAGCGCGCCATCTTGGCAACCGGCGTTTTCGCCTGCAGCCTTCTTGCCGGTTGCGCTGTCGGGCCGAACTATCATCGTCCCGCTGCGCCGGTTCCGGCTCCCGACGCCTACAAGACGCAGGCGCCGTGGCGCGTGGCTGCGCCCAAGGATTCGCTCCCCAAAGGCGCCTGGTGGGAGGTCTTCAAAGATCCCGAACTCAACGGCTACGAACAGCAACTGCTGGCGGCGAACCAGTCTTTGCTGGCGGCAACGGACCGGCTGCAGGAAGCGCGCTCGCTGGCGCGCGTGACCTCGGCGGGATTTTTCCCCGTGGGAACGGTCGATCCTAACGCCTCGCGCAATCGCTACGGGTCGAATCAGCCGGGGGTGCGGATCGCCAGCAGACCGCTGACCCAGAGCACCTACGGGGTCCCATTCTTTGTAAGCTATGAGCCGGACCTTTTCGGCAGGGTGCGGCGAAGCATGCAAGCCGCCAACGCCAGCCTGCAAGGCAGCGCCGCCGACATGTACAACGTGCAACTCGTGCTCACGGCCGAGCTGGCTGCCGACTATTTCAGTCTGCGCGAGCTGGACGCTGAAACCAAGGTCGTGCAGGATTCGGTTGATATCCAGCAAAGGGGCCTGCAATTAGTGGAGAGCCGCCACGCCGGCGGCGTTGCCTCCGGCCTGGACGTAGCCCAGCAGCAGACGGTGCTGGATTCCACCGTCGCACAGCTTTACCTGGTGAAGCAGCAGCGCGATCAATTTGAGCACGCCATCGCCGTGCTGACTGGCAATCCTGCTTCCACCTTCAACGTGCCCGTTCGGCCGCTGACGGAGACCCCGATCCCCGTGCCGCTGGGCGTGCCTTCCGACCTGCTGGAGCGGCGTCCCGACGTGGCCACAGCCGAGCGCCAAATGGCTTATCAAAACGCGCTGGTCGGCGTGGCTACCGCCGCGTTCTACCCGCAGTTGACACTTTCCGGCTCCGGCGGCTACCAGAGCACCAGCATCACCAACCTGCTCACCGCGCCCAATGCCATCTGGTCGCTGGGCGGGGACTTGCTGGAGCCGGTCTTCGAAGGCGGCCGCAATCGCGCCAACCTGGCTTTCGCCAAACAGAGTTATGACGAAATGGTGGCGAACTATCGCGAGACGGTGCTGGAAGCCTTCCAGCAAGTAGAGGACGGGCTTTCCGGACTGACGGAACTGGCGCATGCGACCTCTAGGCAGAGCGCCGCTGTAGCCGACTCGCGCCACGCCCTGGAGATTTCCAACAATCGCTACGTCGGCGGCGTGACTTCCTACCTGGACGTGATTACTGCTCAGTCGGCGCTGCTCACCAATCAGCGCCTGGCCACTCAGTTGGCGGGGCAACAAATGGTCACCGAAGTTTTCCTGGTTAAGGCGCTGGGCGGAGGCTGGAGCGCGTCGCAGATCCAGAACGAGCAAGTCCACCCCAAGGCAATCCAGGCGGTCCAGCAATAAACTGCCAGCTTCGAAAGTTGCGAACCGCAGGCGGTGGATGGGCACGGCTTCAGAGTCCGCTTTCATTCCGCGCTGCTTCACATCCGGCTCGCTGGCAGCGGGATGGCATTCTTGGCGCGGCGGATTTCGAGGTGTTTCTGGCGCAGGTGTCCGATGGCGCGCTCGCCCCAAAGCTTGACGAAGTAGTAGTTCAGGCCGGCGCCGATGGCCGAACTGACGACGGGAATCATGCGCGCCGACCACTTTTCCACGATGTCGGCGCTGGCGCTGGCGGCGATGGCCTGAATCACACGCGGCACAAAACGTGACACAAATTGCTTCTCCATCACCTCGCGGCTGATATCGACTCCGGCGGCGCTGGCGGCGGCAACCCACAATTCGGCTTCTTCCTCCTCGGTTTCGTAAGCGAAGCCGTAGAGCAGGCTCAGCTTCTGAATCATGCGCAGGGTGATGCCGGCCAGGATACCGAGATCGGGCAGCACGGTGAACAGTCCGCCGATGCCCAGGCCCGCGCCTTCGGCGGCAGCCATGCGCATGTGGCCGCGGACCGTCTCCTCGGCAATGCGGTCCAGCACTTCGGGCGCGACCGAGTAGACGCCGTCATAAGTCAGCGCAGGCAGGTGGTAGGCCATGCGCAGGTGCTCGAGATAATGTTTGGGATCGACCTTAATGGTCTCGTAGGCTCGCAGAAACGCTTTGCGAATGGCGCCTTCGAGACGTCGCCGGGCCCAGGATTTTGCTTCGCGGCGAGGCATGGGATTTTTTCCCTTCCAGTATAAGCGGCGGCCGGCAAAGGCTGAAGCCCCACGCTTGAGAGGCCCGTGCGTTCAAGGGAAGTGTTTACTGCGTTGGAAGCACCCCCCTCCCCCTTGGTTTTCCTGTAAGTCATTGATTCCACTGAGAACAGTCTGTAAAAATTTGAGCTATAAGGAGTTACAGGTAAGAATTTGATTCCAAATGAGTTACGTAGGGCATAAAAACCGTAAGTTGTTGATTCTACGTCGGCCCGATTATGGGATCGTCTGTAAAAATTTGAGCCACAAGGAGTTATAGGCACAAATTTGATTCGCAAGGACTTAGATGGCAGAAATTGAAGGTAATTGTGGGAAGCGGAGTCCGATAACTCGCAGGCGGCAGGCAAGAGTTGGATGTTTCGTCTGTAGGTTGTTGATTCCACATTGTGCCGAACAAGGGGGGGTCTGTAAAAATTTGAGCCGCAAGAACTTACATGTAGGCATTTGAGCCGTAAGGAGTTAGATGAGGTGCCAGCCGGGAGTGGCCAGTGGTCAGTTGCCAGTTGGCGGTAACCAGTTCGCGGTTGTCGGTTGCCAGTCATGGGCAAGTAACGAGTGGCTATTGACGACTGGCTTTCCATAGACACAAAGAGGGCAGGAGCGCCAGGAGTGAGGCGAATCCTACCCTAACAGAGGAAGTATGGGAGGCTGGGGCAGGGCCGTCAAGTTACGAAAGTACAGGTGGGGTAATTGGACTTTGGTTTCGTGGATGGGGGTGGTAACCATCGCACGTCTCCCACACATTCGAAAATCGCGAATGTGTGGGGCACCCGGCGCGCCTAGCTAGAGGCGCGCCCCTCAGCACTAAGGAAACTCTGATTAAGTCGAAGCGAGGTCCCTCAGCGGCTAAAGCCGCATTGACTTTTTTGCCTTTACGGACGGCCTGAAGGCCCTCCCCTTCAAAGATCGGACTTAATCAGAGTCTCCCTGATAACCGACGACGGATGACTGACAGCCGACCATCAACAATGGACAACCGACAACTGACCTGACGACCGACAATGGACAACTGACGACTGACCTGACGACCGACAACCGACGACGGACGACTGACAGCCGACCACCGACAAAGGACAACTGAAAACCCGCCCCCCCCAGGGCCCACGGACAACCGACGCCAGACGCCGGCCCGCGCACACGGGAGACGGGCG